>ERZ857629.13-NODE-13-length-277834-cov-8.793991_pt1 | contig 277834 bp, 246 predicted proteins | sample MGYA00519700_ERZ857629 | MGnify/ENA primary metagenome ERZ857629 (study PRJEB31778, sample SAMEA3449351) | human gut metagenome | biome: human gut; feature: human-associated habitat; material: faeces | place: United Kingdom | collected 2010/2012 ... | reverse complement strand
AAAGGACAATTATCAACTTGAAAATAAAGAAATAAAGAATTTACCACCAAATTTGGAGAAGAACCGTTTTAAAGGAAAGAAACACATGGGAATTTATGAACGTAAAGTTGATATGGTAGAACCATTAAAAGCTGTCCTTATCTCCACTCCTATGGGAGGACTAAACAAAGGAAAAGGTAGAAGATAGATAGCTATGTCTTGGCATGTTACTCAAAAGAAAGGATTAGTCAACAAACTGAAGTGGAATGGGACACCAATAATACCAAAACAAGACAAAGAATGCATTGAATTGCAAGACTGTTCTGAACAAAACTCCATACAGTCTTTTTTGCTTATATGACATAAGGATCTCATCCTTTTACAAAATCACTTTACATGATAAATGATGGACTTAAGATAGAAAAACGTATTCATATAAGACGGAAGGTACAAAATTTAAAAAGTAATCAATATATAACATTCATTAGTTCAGTTAGTTAAAATACATGAATGTTACGCATGGATTGGTCGCACGGGTTACTAATAATCGGTCGCATATTATGCACACCATTTTTAAAAGTGTAGCAAAGGTAAGAACATAAAAAAAGCACTAATATATTGAATATCAGTGCTAAATATTTGTTCTCAATTCTCCTTTGCGGTGCGTACGGGACTCGAACCCGTGACCCCATGCGTGACAGGCATGTATTCTAACCAACTGAACTAACGCACCAGTATTTCATTTCTTAATCGCTATCTCTCTCGATTGCGGTTGCAAAGGTAGATATTTATTTTATATCTGCAATAGCTAAGAAAGATTTTTTTTCATCTTTCTTATTCATTTGTTGATTATAAGTAGATTATACCTATCTTTGTGACACAAATTATAAAGCAATAAAAAGAAACATGAAAGATACACCTATCAAACGGCATCTTATTGATGAAACTATCGAAGAATTTCAAATAGCCGACTTTTCAAAAGCAACCATCCGTGAAGTAAAAGCCATAGCAGCGAAAGCAGAAGCAACATCCGGAGTTGAATTTATAAAAATGGAAATGGGAGTACCAGGTCTTCCCCCCTCTTCTGTAGGAGTGAAGGCCGAAATAGAAGCACTGCAAAACGGAATAGCAAGTTTATATCCTGATATTAATGGATTGCCGGAACTAAAACTGGAAGCATCAAAATTCATAAAAGCATTTATCAATATAGATCTCAAACCGGAAGGTTGTGTACCTGTCACAGGATCTATGCAGGGTACTTTCGCATCTTTCCTGACTTGCAGTCAATGCGACGAAAAGAAAGATACAATTTTATTCATAGATCCCGGTTTTCCGGTACAAAAACAACAATTAGTTGTTATGGGGCAGAAATACGAAACATTTGATGTTTACGACTACCGAGGAGACAAATTAAAAGAGAAACTTGAAAGCTATCTGAAAAAAGGAAATATTTCAGCTATCATATATTCGAATCCCAATAATCCAAGCTGGATTTGTTTGAAAGACGAAGAGCTGAAGATTATCGGTGAATTAGCGACCCAATACGATGTGATTATCCTTGAAGACCTGGCATATTTTGCTATGGACTTCCGTCAAGATCTAAGCAATCCATATCATGCACCTTACCAACCTTCGGTAGCACACTACACAGACAACTATATTCTACTTATATCCGGTTCTAAAGCATTCAGTTATGCAGGACAACGTATCGGTGTCAGCTGTATCTCTGATAAATTATATCATCGCCATTATCCCGGATTCGACAAACGCTACGGAGGCGGTACTTTTGGTACTGTATTTATCCATCGTGTACTATATGCTCTCTCGTCAGGAACCAGTCATTCGGCACAATTCGCTATGGCAGCTATGCTGAAAGCAGCCAATGAAGGTAAATACAATTTCCTAAATGAAGTGAAGATATATGGTGAACGTGCCCGTAAGTTAAAAGAGATATTCTTACGCTACGGCTTCCATTTGGTATACGATAAAGATCTTGAAGATCCTGTTGCCGACGGTTTTTATTTCACCATTGGCTATCCGGGAATGACCGGTGGAGAGTTAGCTAAAGAATTGATGTACTATGGAGTGAGTGCAATTTCTTTAGTTACCACAGGAAGCCATCAACAGGGATTGCGTGCATGCACTTCTTTCATTAAAGAGCACCAATATACTCAGTTGGATGAAAGAATGAAATTATTTGCCGAGAACCATCCTATATCTTAAAAAGAGCACACTAAATCGAAAAAAAGAGGAATATTGTTTGTTCGTGTAAAATAAATCTTTAAATTAGGGGCATGAACATCAATTCCGACATATTTAAGATCCAATCGAATAACGTAATGCCATCGAGAGGAAAGATTCTGATATCAGAACCTTTCCTCCACGATGTAACCTTCGGAAGGTCAGTAGTATTACTTGTTGATCATACTGAGGAAGGAAGCATGGGATTGATTATAAATAAACAACTCCCATTGATGCTCAATGATATTATTAAAGAATTTAAATATATAGAAGATATTCCGCTACACAAAGGTGGTCCTATCGGAACCGATACCCTATTCTATTTACATACTCTACGCGAAATTCCCGGAACCCTTCCAATCAATAATGGATTATACCTCAATGGAGATTTCGATGCTATCAAAAGATACATTTTACAAGGAAATCCTATAAAAGGAAAGATACGCTTTTTTCTCGGATATTCCGGTTGGGAGTGCGAACAACTAATTCAGGAAATAAAGGAGAATACCTGGATTATTTCAAAAGAAGAAAACACCTATTTAATGAATGAAGATATAAAAGGCATGTGGAAAGAAGCTTTAGGGAAATTGGGTAGCAAGTATGAAACCTGGTCCCGCTTCCCACAAGTTCCTTCTCTAAACTAAAATTACCGCTTAGGATTCATACATTGCACAAGTACTGCATCTTTATAACCTTCGTGTGTCAACAGCCAATCTTTCAATACCCCACATTGGGTAAATCCAGAAGAAGTAAACAATCGTAAACTGGCCTCATTATCTATAGCTATATGGGCATACAATTGTTTCACAAATAAAAAATTAAAAGCATATTCACAAAGCAACTTCAATGCATCGGCAGCATACCCCTCCTGTCTATAATTCCTATGAACGGCAATTCCGACTGCTCCCCTTGAATGCAAGGGCACAAAATCAGTTATATCAACTGTTCCCAAAGCACGATTGTCATTCCGGCGCATAATCATCAACCTCAGCTGTTTATCAGCAAACATGTCGCTCTGTGAACCTTCAATGTATTGTTTCAGCACAAAACGAGAATACGGAACTGTAAAACTACTGATATCCCACATGGAAGGATCATTTTCCATTTCGTACATGATATCCAAATCCTCCGGTTCCACTGCACGGAGGTATATTCGCTCATTGGTTAAGAAAGATTGTTTCATCATTTATTCTTTGTTGATATGTAGCTCGGCACGTAATCTTTTCTCTCCCGGAAGACAGAAAAAGGAAGCCGTCAGGCCTATAAGTGCACATAGCGCACCTGTACTGCTAAGTGTAAAGTAGTAACCTGCCAGATTAAACACCACTACAAATTCCAGTAAAGCCAGCCGAACAGCACTCCAAAGCATATAGCGGCTCAATGCCACCGGAAACGTCAGTTGATCTATTTTCTTTGTCAAAACAAAACTGAATAATTTAAGAGAAAGTGGTATACAGACAGCCGTTATCAAAATACCGGTTGTTTCAAAAACATAAACGGCCCTTACATTGTCTGCTTTTATTCCAACAGGCAACACACCAGCTTCTCCAAGCAATACCAACAGTAACGGAATGATCCAAAAAGAAATATACTGTATCTTCTGGCTTTTCACAACGCGTTTTATTTGTTCTTCCATTTATTATATATAATGATTATCAATTACAGTAATTCCATTTTAAACGGTTCCGGTAAACGTTGTGCGGTTCACGATACTTCTACCTAATGTTATCTCATCAGTGTATTCCAACTCGTCACCAATAGATACCCCGCGGGCAAGCACACTCAGTTTGACACCCATTTTCTCAAGTTTACGGTAAATATAAAAATTTGTAGTATCCCCTTCCATAGTTGTGCTGAGAGCAAGAATGACTTCATTTATTCCGCCTTCGGCTACCCGACGCACCAGGCTTTCTATCTGCAAATCGCCCGGCCCCACCCCATCCATAGGTGAAATTACACCACCCAAAACATGGTATAGTCCACGATATTGCTGAGTAGCCTCTACAGCCATCACATCCCGTATATTCTCTACGACACAAACCATAGAAGCATCTCGCTGCGGATTTGCGCAGATCTGACAAGTCTCTGTATCAGATATATTATGACACACCTTGCAATATTTCACCTCATGCTTTAAAGTTATAATAGAGCTTCCGAAAGCTTCTACCACAGATGTATCCTGACGCAATAAATGAAGCACCAGTCTCATAGCTGTTTTCCGTCCGATACCCGGCAATTTAGAAAATTCTCCGACGGCTTTTTCAAGCAACGTCGATGGATATTGTTGATTCATATACAAACAAGTATATCTATTTAATTTTCAATAAAGTATATATCAATACGCATAGAAGCGACAGATTTAATATAAAAGCACTTCAACTCTCCTATAAAGATATTGTATACTTAATGAAGCACAAAGATACGCATATTTTATAAATGACAAATCTGCCACTGATAAAATAGGAAACTTATTCAATCGGCATGTTCATTTCTTCTATTACAATTTCCGAGACACCTATCATTACGGAACTATAAAAACAGCTCAGAATAACGATCACAGACACATACCGCAATCAGGTTCGACACCGCCGAACTATCATTTTCAAGTATCAGATGATGAAAATTAATCTCAAATATTCCTAAATGTTCAGATCATATTTCTTACGACCTGAACAAGTGCGGTTCCCGATGGCTACCCCTTATACGTTGAACAACCAACGGCACATTTTTGTTATTATAACTAAATAACTAAAATTATGAACTTACAAAAGACTACTTTCTATCTATTCACCCTCATTAGTTTAGTGCTTACATCCTGTAGCAGCGATGATGAAAACAAAAATGATACGCAGGTATTAGTCACTGTGATCAGTGCTGATGACAAACCCCTGTCTAACGAAATCGTCCAAATGTTCGATGAAAAAACTTATGAAGAGTTCAAAAAGGATAATCGAACGACTCCTACAGCATATGCATTAACCAACTCTAAAGGAGTGGCCACTTTCATTTTTACTTATGATGAGTGGTTCGAGTCAAGTAAAGACAGATTCTTTACTTTCGCCGTTCAATATGGCAGTGGTACGGAGAACTATGAAATATGGTCTTCGGGACGTACCATACGTTCGGGCTCAGTTACACAAATAGAGTTGAAGTTAAAACCTTTGTAAACGGAAAGCGGTTTTATAAGCGGTTCCAGGTTATAATCTCACGGAATTACTTTTAAAACCGCTTTTTAGATTTTATCTTCAGCAAATTCCTTTTTTCACAAATATCAAACAGATCAGAATGAAAGCCGCATATTTTTAACCAGTATTTAAAAACTCCTATGCCCATCCGCCAATTCATAGCTATTCTGAAATGAACTGAGTTTCGGCTCGTTTGTGCCGGGCATTCCTTCGTCATTTTGAGAACGAAAATAAAAAATTATCTTTGCTCCCTAAAATACAAAAACAATGCAGAATATCATTATTACATTTATCGTCTTTTTTACACTCAGATTGTTGTCCTTGGCCTATTCCATTCGTAACGAAAAACGTCTCCTGAAAAACGGAGCTGTACAATATGGTAAAGTTAATTCGTTATTACTGACATTAGCGCATGTCGCCTACTATTTATCCGCTCTCTATGAAGCGTATATTTCGGGAACTACCTTCAACTGTTTCTCCGTGTGTGGTGTTCTTGTAATGGGCTTTGCCTATGCTATGTTATTCTATGTCATCTATAAACTACACGATGTATGGACAGTGAAACTTTATATTGTTCCCGGTCAACGCATTGAAAAGAGCTTCCTTTTCAGGACGGTGCGACATCCCAATTACTATCTGAATATCATACCTGAGCTAATTGGAGTTGGTTTACTCTGTAATGCCTGGTACACGCTATTTATCGGGCTACCGATTTATGTATGCTTGCTGGCTGTACGTATCCGACAAGAAGAGAAGGTGATGAAAAAACTACTGGAAAACTAAATCCATTTCACCACAGACTACACGGATGAGCACAGATTCTTTAATCTTATTCTCAACGAAATTAATTATCAATCCGTGTAATCTATGGTGAAATCAGAACCATTACAAATCTGAACTGAATCAGCTCCCACTTCTCACCGCTCCCAAACTGCCTCAAACAGAAACTTTTTATCCGTAACCTGTATTTGAATCGTTCTTTATCCATTATTATTTCTAAATTTGCCGGACTTATTTATAAAGCACCCCAGTCATAATGAAAACTATATCAAGAATCGCTACCGTTCTCGCACTATTGGTCAGCATTATTCCTGTCTATGCCGTCATGGGCATCGTATTAGATCCCAATGGCGATGGAAATCTGTTAATAACACTCGGCACCCTGACACCTATATTGGGTGGCCTTTTGATGGGTATCGTGAAACTCGTGAAGAAATCACCAAAGTCTGCCACTATTTATTCTATAATAAGCCTCTCAGTTTCGGCAGTTGTTTATGCCGTCATATTGACATAAATATGGTTATTCATCATTTGCTTATCAATCGTTAATATCTAAATAAACGCAGCATAGGCGGGTGTTTCAACTGTTACAAGAGGGTGTGTTTACCTGCAACAGAGCGGTGCGGGTGATTACCAAACTTTTATTATTTATTCGTCTTATAAATATTGCTGATCCATACATAAAATTCCATTATAGACCCGTAGAGATAAATATCAAATTTTAATTAGCAATCATCGTTTGCAAAATAAATGTTACCTTTGTACCCGTTATGATGATACTTGTCACTATTGTATGTTACTTTGCCATTCTCTTGCTGATAGCCCGTATCACCGGACGGAAAGGAGGTTCGAATGCAGCGTTTTTCAAAGGAGAAAACCAGTCTCCGTGGTACATCGTTGCTTTCGGAATGATTGGCGCATCCATTTCGGGAGTGACTTTCGTATCTGTACCCGGCATGGTAAAGGCGATGGATATGACGTATATGCAAACTGTATTCGGATTCTTTTTCGGTTACTTGGCAGTTGCCCATATACTCCTCCCACTCTATTATAAACTCAACCTGACCAGCATATACACTTATCTGGATACCCGTATCGGAAAGCGCGCCTACCGTACAGGAGCTTCTTTTTTCCTTCTTTCGCGTATGCTGGGCACAGCTGCAAAACTATACCTCGTCTGTCTGATTCTATATACCTATGTGTTTCGAGACATGGGCATACCATTCTGGAGTATTGCTGCCGGATCGGTAGCCTTAGTCTGGATATACACTCACAAGAGCGGTATTAAAACTATCGTCTGGACAGACACCTTACAGACCTTCTGTCTGATTGCCGCACTGATCTGTATCCTTGTTTTTGTCACAGCAAAACTAAATCTCGACTTCAGCGGAGTCATACAGACAATCAGTAACAATGAACACAGCCGCATTTTTGTATTTGACGACTGGATGTCACGCCAGAATTTCTTCAAGCAGTTTCTGAGCGGGATTTTCATTGTTATCGTTATGACCGGACTCGATCAAGACATGATGCAAAAAAACCTTTCTTGCCGTAGCCTGCGTGACGCACAGAAAAATATGTATTGTTATGGCTTCGCATTCGCCCCGCTCAACCTGCTGTTCCTCGGCCTTGGCATTTTATTACTGGTCCTTGCTCAGGAGATGCAGCTGGAACTTCCGGCAACCGGTGACGATATCCTGCCTATGTTTGCTACTCAAGGGTATCTGGGAGAAGGAGTGCTGATTCTATTCACAATCGGTATCATTGCCGCCGCCTTTAGTAATTCGGATTCGGCTTTGACCGCCATGACAACGAGCTTTTGCATCGATCTGCTCGACACAGGGAAAGACACAGAAGGAATAGCCCGTAAAAAACGAAACCGGGTACACATCGGGCTCTCTATTCTGCTCGTTTTCTTTATCTGCCTTGTCGATGCATTGAACAATCAAAGTGTTATTGATGCCATTTACATCATAGCTTCCTATACATATGGCCCTCTTTTGGGAATGTTTGCTTTCGGTTTGTTTACCCGACGGCAAACAAACGATCGGTACATACCGTTTATTGCGATAGTTTCACCGCTGATATGTTACGCAGCCGATAGGCTTGCCCGTCAGGAAACCGGCTATCAGTTTGGTTATGAATTACTGATGCTGAACGGTATGCTTACTTTTGCAGGAATGTGGATCGCATCAAGAAAAGCAACTAAAAAATGAATTTAAAAACTAACAAGAAATATGGAAATAACCAATGCTGAGTTTGTAATTAGTAACACGGACGTGAAAAAATGTCCTGCAGGCACCTTTCCCGAATACGCCTTTATCGGCCGATCCAATGTGGGCAAATCCAGCCTCATCAATATGCTGACCGCCCGAAAGGGACTGGCCATGACTTCCGCCACTCCCGGTAAGACAATGCTTATCAACCATTTTCTGATCAATAACAGTTGGTATCTGGTTGACCTCCCCGGATACGGATATGCCAGACGAGGCCAGAAAGGACAGGAGCAAATACGCACTATCATCGAAGACTATATCCTCGAGCGGGAACAGATGACCAATCTTTTCGTATTGATAGACAGTCGGTTGGAGCCCCAGAAAATAGATATAGAGTTCATGGAATGGTTGGGTGAGAACGGAATCCCCTTTTCCATTATCTTCACCAAAGCAGACAAGCTAAAAGGAGGACGACTCAAAATGAATATCAACGCATATCTGAAGGAGTTACGGAAACAGTGGGAAGAACTCCCCCCCTACTTCATCACTTCATCGGAAGAATGCCTTGGTAGAACAGAAGTATTAAATTACATCGAATCAATTAACAAAGAACTTTATTCAAAGTAAAAACAGAGATATCAAAATGAAAAGAGAACTATTATCATTGGCAGTTCTTGCCACACTGCTGCTTGTACCGGCCACAGGTCGTGCACAATCCATTAAAGATCTATTCAACAAAGACAATATTTCCAAAGTGGTCAATGCGGTCACCGGACATACCGAAACAGTGGATATGACCGGAACCTGGCGTTATACCGGCTCCGCCATTGAATTCGAATCGGAAAATCTGCTGAAAAAAGCCGGAGGAACGGTTGCCGCTTCCGCTGCCGAACAAAAACTGGATGAACAATTAGCCAAACTCGGCATAAAAGAAGGGCAACTGAGCTTTACGTTCAACACAGACAGTACTTTTGTCAGCACTTTAGGCAAACGCAAGCTGAACGGTACCTACTCTTATAACCCCACAACCGGTATGCTCCAGTTGAAGTACATGAAATTGATCCCCATGAACGCAAAGGTCAACTATACGACCCAGCAAATGGATCTTCTGTTTGAAGCAGATAAGTTACTGAAATTAATCACTTTCTTATCCAGTAAAAGCAGCAGTGCCACTCTCAAGGCCATCAGTTCATTGGCAGACAGCTATGACGGCATGATGCTTGGATATGAACTGAAACGATGAGAGCTCTTGAATGATGAACGGTAAACAACGATCAACGATGAATAATAAAGTAATTAGCGAGTAAAATAGGTTATCATAATTCTCTCTGTTAATCACATTATTCATCGTTGATCGCTTATTGCTTATCATTCAAAAACCTTCATCGTTTGCTTTCCGTCAAAATACACCCATCCATCATCCTCACAATACGGTTGGCCTCCCGCGCATTCTCTTCCGAGTGGGTCACCATTACAATAGTTGCCCCATCCTTATTCAACTCTTTCAACAAGGCCATCACCTCATTACCATTGGTAGAATCAAGATTACCTGTCGGCTCGTCCGCTAATATAATCCGCGGATTCGTCACAATGGCCCGGGCTATAGCTACACGCTGCTGCTGACCTCCGGATAGTTGTTGAGGATAATGTTCCGCACGATGGGCAATCTGCATTCTTTCCAACGCCTTGTTCACACGTTTCACACGTTCACGAACCGGTACTCCGGCATACAGCAATGGCAATTCCACATTTTCAAACACAGTCAGCTCGTCTATCAGATTAAAACTCTGGAAGACAAAACCAATATTCCCGTTCCGCATATCCGTCCGATCGTTTTCCGAGTAGCGGGAAACCTCTTTGTCAATGAACCACAGCTGCCCCGAAGTAGGATTGTCCAGCAAGCCCAACATATTCAGCAAAGTTGATTTTCCACATCCCGAAGGCCCCATGATTGCTACAAATTCTCCTTCTGATATTTCGATGCTAATTTCGTTCAATGCGGTAGTCTGCACACTTTCTGTACGGAATATCTTTGTCAATCCAATTGCTTTTATCATAATCTTTCAGTTTTTTTATTATTCATATCTCAATGACTTTACCGGATTTTGTGAAGCCGTCCGCCAAGTCTGGCCAATCACCGTAAGCAAGGTGATACCAGCTATAATCAGTCCCACCAACGGAAACAGCCACCAGCTGATCGCTGTTTGATAGGCAAAATCGCTCAACCAATAGTACATCAGGAGATAACCCGACGGACAAGCAATCACAAAGGCAATGCCCACCCATTTCAGGTATTCCAGACAGAACATCTTTACAATCCGATCCGAATGGGCACCATTCACTTTACGGATACCGATCTCTTTAGTACGCTGCCGGGTAGAGAGTGAAACCAGCCCGAACACTCCCATCATAGCTATAACAATAGCAAGTACGGTAAACGAAAACAGCATCCGGCCTTGTTGTCGCTCTTTCTCGTAATTCCGATTCAAAGCATCTGAAAAAAACTGATACTTAAACTCCTTGACAAACAGGGGAGCCATCTCCTCAAACTTCTTTTGAATAAACGCCAAAGTTTCCTGCTTATGCTCCGGAGAGATCTTAATGTGTATATTCACCAGACATTCCGGACTGTACATCAGGTATGCCGGTTTAATTTTTTCACGCAACGATTGAAAATTAAAATCCTGCACAACGCCCACAATACGTTTCTTAAAACTCCCCACACCAAAACCTCCGCTAATCTCCATACCCACGGGATCAGACACATTCATTGCCTTCCAGGCTGTTTCATTAATAATTATCGGAAAATCATACACTCCACTAAAATAAGCTCCGCCATCTGCCTTTAAAATCTCTCCTTTCAGAAGTTTCAGTCCGAAGGTATTCACAAAATTGCCATCAGCCCAGATACACATCATCCGCAGTGAATCGACCTTTCCTTCCGCATCCGTCCACTGCAATACATCACCCTGCCCCTTGCTATCTTCCATATAATCGGCAATTTCAGCCCCCATCGAAACACTGAGGATATTCGGATTCTTTAGAATTTCTTGTCGGAATCCATCAACGTTATACCATAAACTCGTATAGACAGAAACTATATTCTCTCTATTCAGACCTAAATCTTTATTCTGTAAATAATTCAATTGTTTGAATACAATGCCGGTATACAACAGCAGCGTGATGGCAATAACAAACTGTACGCAAAGCAGACCGCGTATCAGGCCTCCCTTTTTTCCCGACTTTTGTCCTCCTTTGAAAGCCATCAGCGGATTTATGGCCGAGAGATAAAATGCCGGATAACTGCCGGAAAGACATCCCACACCGACAATTCCCACAACAATATAGACCAATACACTCCAGCTGAATTGCAGGGTAATATCTTTACCCATCATCTGATTGAAGAGTGGTAAAAGCAGTTCTGTCAGGGCTAATGCCAACACCAGTGAAATGAACGCCTGCACCAGACTTTCGGAAAGAAACTGCACAATCAGTGTTTTACGCTTGGCACCGGTCACTTTCCTCACTCCTATCTCTTTATAACGTAACGCTGCCCGGGCTGTAGAAAGGGTAGTGAAATTAAATGCCCCCATAAAAACAATCAATACGGCCAAAGCTATAAACAGGAAAATGGAAGTCATATTGCCGTGATTCCGGACAGATACATCCACAAAGTCGGTCTTTAAATGTATATCATTCAAGGGCTGAAACCGTAGTAAACGTTCTGCATGGACACGGTTACTCAACAAACGACTCATTTGGTTCCTGTCTGCATCGGACATCGACGAACCGGAACGCATTTTCACGTAGACATTCGCTTCTCTGCGATCCCAGTCTGTGCCGCTCCGGTAGATGCATACATTCTCGTTCATCTTATCAAATAATGCCTGTCCGACGACAGCATCAAATTGCAGATGACTCTTACGGGGCACTTTTACCACCCCGACTACCGTAAGGCTGTACTCAGTATCCATACCTTCGGTATATATCAGCTGTTGTCCGATTGCCGAAGCTGTACCAAAGAACTTTCGGGCCATTTTCTCGGAAAGTACTATATGGTTGAAGCCCGATTTGAGTTTGGAAGGATCACCTTCTGCCACTTTGAAGGGAAACATATCAAAAAATGTCGTATCGACACATATCATATCGGCAGAAAGATTCCGGCCCTTCAAGCACAAAGACCTTAACTCCCTGGCTTTAACGTATGTAGCCTGTTCCACCTGAGGGAACTCTTTACGAAAAGCTTCGGCCAAGGGTATGGCTGTAAAAGGGCTTTCCACTATTTCCCCACTCTCAGTACAATTGGCTTCAATCACCCGGAATATCCTCCCTGCATCCGGATTATAATCTTCAAATGTCAATTCATCCACTACCCACAAATAAATCAGGAATGCAGCTGCCATGCCCAATACAAATCCCAACATATTAATGGTAGAAAACAGGAAGCTCCGTTTTATCAACCGAAGAGCTACTTTTAAATAATGGCTTATCATATTTACCTATTTAATAATTAACCAGATATTATCAGTCTTACTCAACTTCTCCACTTGCCCATTTTCCCGCATCTGGGCCGGATACAACTCTAACAAAGAACTTTTAGAGAAAAACCGGGCCGGATTGCCTTCTATACTCCGGTTGGGCCAGAAAGGTAAACTTTCCGGCAAATCGGCAATGATAAGCGGCTGCTCCGGATTCACTTTATCAGACACCACAGGCAAGGAGAAAAACTCTCCGCTCCGCTTGTCATACACCAGAGAATAAAGTTTCACACTCCTGTTTTTACGGGCATTTATGCTATCATATCCTTTATCGATACTTAAGAAAAGGAAGCGATCCGTATCAACGCACGAAGTGAGGAAATAAGAGTTACCCACATCAGCCCCACCGACCATCCGGGCCCCTGTCAGGTGGGGCAATGAACCGAAATCGAGTTTATAGGCAACTTCCAGAGTCGAAGCATTTTTTATTCTGTATATCTTACCGCCATACGCATGGTAGAACATGGTGTTGCCTTGATAATAGTAAACGATATCCCCTTCAGCCTCAAAAAGCCGGGCCTTGTACCGCTCGTTATCCCCCAATACGAAATGGCAAAGCGTATCACCTTTCAATCCCATCGTATAAAGTTCATCCGAACAACTGACACGCATTCCATAACCGTCGGGCATGGAAAAAAGATAATTTCTGTCTATCGGAAGCTTACTGCGGATAGACTTTAACTCTACCGGCTGAGGAGATGCCAGCAACTCTGCCCAGGGAGTAACCACTAAATGCGCTTTGCCCGTCTTCATATTCCGGCATGTAAATCGCAATTGCTCCTTGGCAGAATCATAATAAAAATCTCTCAGGAAATATCCTCCTTCAACTTTCACTGAACCACCTCCGCTGTGAATAACCTTTAAATCCGAACGAACCAGCATTTTCTTTTTCTCAAAATCCCGGTCCAGCAACCAAAGTCCGTCTTCGGCAAACACCAGAAAGTCATCATCAATCCTAATCAGTGAGCTCCCATCACATCGGGGTTCCATCTTTTTATAATTCGCCTCCTTCCCCAAATCACTGAGCCGGAAAGGACGGACATTCTTCAATGCCGATTCAACATTCAGCACAATCGCACCTTCAGTCATGATCCGGGGCTGATATTTGATACCCGGAGGAGCCTGATAATCTTCCGCAAACTCCGATGGTGCGCTTTCTTCAACCGGAGAATCCTTTTGAGTTCTGCCTTTGACAAATTCTTTTTTCAGTTCTTCCTTACTGACTCCCGGATTCTTACTGCCACAAGCTGACAAGCAGATAATGCCTGCCAGAAACAAACTTTCAATATAACAACATCTTCTCTTCATACCGTTCTTCTTATTTCCTGTTCATACTCCGATGCCCCAATGCCATGCGTTATTTTAATAAGATAATGACAAGAAGCATACCAAATAAGCACTCCCTTATTTATCAGCCGATTGACGCAAACAGCAAACCGGTATTTTGCACGATACCGTGCACTTTTTGTACGATATCGTACACCGCTTATTCAAACATATTCCCTATCTTTGTCGCTATACAAGACATCCGACTATGACACTAAAGCGAGGAAGAATACTGATTGCGGACGACAATGAAGACATCCTCTTCACGTTGAAGATGTTGTTGCGTCCCATTGCGGAAACAATAACCGTCACCACCGACCCGCGGGAATTGTTGCCGATTCTCTCACGTACCCATCACGACGTAATACTGCTGGATATGAACTTCCGCAGCGATGCCGTAAGCGGACGTGAAGGTTTCCGATGGCTGGAAGAGATTCTGAAACTCGATCCCAAGGCCGTAGTAATATTTATCACCGCATACGCCGATACGGAAAAGGCCGTACAGGCCATCAAACAGGGAGCCACCGATTTTATAGCTAAGCCCTGGCAGAATGACAAGATGATAGCTACGGTATCTGCCGCACTGCAACTCAGTTTCAGCCGCACGGAGGTGGAATCTCTCAAAGAACAGAAAGAGGCTTTGGCAGCGCCCTCGCCCGAACCCACCCGCATTATCGGTGAATCGGCCGCCATGCAAACCATCTTCCAGACCATCCGTAAATTGGCCGATACGGATGCCAACCTTTTATTGTTGGGCGAGAACGGTACTGGGAAGGATCTGATAGCCCGATATGTATACGAACAGTCGCCCCGCAAAAACGGGATATACGTACCGATCGATTTGGGTAGTATCCCCGAAACACTGTTCGAGAGCGAACTTTTCGGATATGAAAAAGGAGCATTCACGGATGCACGGAAAAACAAACCCGGCAGGCTGGAAGTGGCTTCGGGAGGTACGTTGTTCCTCAACGAAATCGGCAATCTCAGCCTTCCGCTACAAGCCAAACTACTTTCGGTCATCGAGCAACGGAAGAGTTCCCGACTGGGAGCCATTGCCTCTTACCCGGTAGACGTGCGGCTGATATGTGCCACCAATACCGACCTCTATACGGCTATCGACAACGGACAGTTCCGGCAAGACCTCCTCTACCGCATCAATACCATCGAAATACGCATCCCTCCATTGCGTGAACGGGGAAACGACTTGTTCCTGCTGGCCGACCATTTCTTGCAACATTACCGGAAGAAGTATAAAAAGGAAGTCCGTACCATCTCGAAAGAAGCCCGCAAGCGCATGCAGCTCTATCACTGGCCTGGCAATGTACGCGAACTGGAACACACCATCGAGCGGGCCGTCATTCTCTCAGGAAGCTCCACCCTGACACCCGACGATTTTATGCTCCGTCCCGCCCTGCAGGAACAGCCCTCCGAAAAAGAGAGATACAACCTTGAACGGCAGGAACGGGAAACTATCGACGAAGTACTCCGCCTTTGTGCCGGCAACATCACAGTGGCTGCGGAAATGCTGGGTATCACCCGTACATCGCTGTACAGGCGCATTGAAAAGTACGGATTGTAAGAGTACCAAACAGAAACAACATGAAACAAAAATGGGTGAAACATCCCCTCTTATTAACGGCAGCGTTGCTGCTCTGCTGTTTTATCACCATCTGGCTCGGCATGCACGGGTTTTATATCAGCCTGCTTGTCGCAGGCTGTGTCACCCTTTTCGTGGCTTACACCATTTACCGGTATATCCTCCGTTCCGCACGTGCCATGGCACAACTCATCTGGGCCATTCGTTATTCCGATTTCCTCTCCTTGCCCGCACAGCGAGAAGAGCACCTCCATTCGCTCCCTGCAGAACTTTGGGATGAACTGAACGAAGCCTTGGACTTCTATAAACAGAATCTTCAGAAAAAAGAGAGCCAACTCCAGTATTTTCAGGCTCTGGCCAATCATATCGACCTGTCGGTCCTTGTCTACACCCCTTCCGGAAAGATAGAATGGCTGAACGAAGCCGCCAAAAGATTATTGGGAAAATCCACACTGAAAAGTGTCGAAGATCTGACCGACTTCCAACCCGAACTTCCTTCGCGGCTCTATTCGCTCAAAGCCGGAGACCTGTCTGTATTGCAGGTGCAAAAGGAAGAAGAAAGAATACAACTCGCACTCTCAGGCATGGAGTTCGTCATACAGGGCCGTCCCCTGATCGTAGCAAGCATGAAGAACATACACTCTGTATTGGACAATCAGGAGACGGAAGCCTGGCAAAAGCTGATCCGGGTACTGACGCACGAAATTATGAATTCCATCACTCCGGTCACCTCTTTATCGGAATTGCTGGAACAGCAGATAGGCAACTTCGACGGTGATGCCGAAGAACGGAAAGAAATACTCCAGATGTTGCAGACCATCCGCCGGCGGGGCGACGGACTGATCCGGTTCGTGAACAGCTACAGGGAAGTATCCCATCTCCCACAACCGCTCCTGAAAATATATACAGACCGGGAATTACTGGCAGGGATAGCACAACTGATGCATACAGACCAGGATGACTTGCACCTGGTATTGCCGGACAAGCCCCTGCGTCTTATTATAGACAAGGATCTGATAGAGCAAGTACTTATCAACCTGATCAGGAATGCCCGCGAAAACGATGCGACCGACATTCGGCTGTCGACCGGATTAAGCTCCGGCGAACGTCCGTATATAAGGATTGAAGACAATGGGACGGGAATCGAGCAGGAAGTGCTCGAACGTATTTTCGTACCGTTCTTCACTACCAAAACTACCGGTTCGGGTATCGGACTGACCATCTCACGACAAATCATGCACCTGCATCACGGCACCATCACCGCTTCGTCCGAAACAGGTAAAGGCAGTAACTTCACCCTCCTGTTTCCACCCCTTTTTTAAGGAGGGTGTAGCCATCCGGGGCATTGGATGTAGCCATCCGCACCTTAGGGCTACACCCTATACACCGGATGGCTACACCCTCTCCATCAGACGGTTTTTAATACAATTTCACCGTCATACGACACCATTTATCAAAAAAAGCCTTAACTTTGCCGCCCACGAAACCATAAAAAAGAAATAGAAAATGAAGAAAATACTATTTTTTATCACTATGATGGTACTGAGCGTCGGTCTTGTCCAGGCTCAAGGTAAAGCAGAAATAAAGTTTGATAAGACAACACACGACTTCGGGACATTCTCTGAAAACAACCCGATTGTCAGTTGCACATTCAAGTTTACGAATATCGGCGATGGCCCGTTGGTCATCCATCAGGCAGTGGCATCATGCGGATGCACCGTACCCGAATATACCCAGGAACCCATCATGCCGGGAAAAACAGGTACAATCAAAGTGACTTACAACGGAACGGATAAATATCCGGGACACTTCAAAAAGTCGATTACCCTGCGTACAAACGCCAAAACAGAGATGATACGTCTTTTTGTGGAAGGCGACATGACGGCCAAAGACGCAAAGTAAGCAAAAATAAATAACAACAAAGAGGAGAATCTTTCGGGATTCTCCTTTTTTTTTGCTTACTTTGAGGCTGTTTTGAAAAACCAACCGTTTGGAAATCCGATAAACTATACATAAACTACAAAAAACAATTATGAAACAAGAAGAAGACAAATTTACGGGCTTGCCCGAAAACGCGTTCCGGGAACTAAAGCCGGGAGAAGTGTACAACCCGCTGATGAGTCCGACGAAAACGTATCCGGAGGTCACTCTCTGGTCGGTAGCATGGGGAATCGCCATGGCCATCCTCTTCTCTGCTGCCGCAGCCTATCTGGGGCTCAAAGTGGGACAAGTATTCGAAGCAGCCATCCCCATCGCAATCATAGCAGTCGGTGTGTCCGGTGCAGCCAAGCGTAAAAACGCACTCGGCGAAAACGTGATCATCCAGTCCATCGGTGCCTGCTCGGGTGTCATCGTAGCAGGAGCCATCTTCACACTGCCTGCCCTCTACATCCTGCAAGCCAAATATCCGGAAATGTCAGTCACCTTCATGCAAGTATTTATCAGTTCACTGCTGGGCGGTGTGCTGGGTATCTTGTTCCTGATTCCTTTCCGCAAATACTTCGTAAGCGATATGCACGGTAAATATCCTTTCCCGGAGGCAACAGCCACTACACAGGTGCTGGTGTCGGGCGAGAAGGGCGGCAGCCAGGCAAAACCATTGCTGATGGCCGGGTTAATCGGAGGTCTGTACGACTTTATCGTGGCAACTTTCGGCTGGTGGAACGAGAACTTCACCACCCGCGTCTGTGGTGCGGGTGAAATGTTGGCAGAGAAAGCCAAACTGGTATTTAAAGTAAACACCGGTGCAGCCGTACTGGGTCTGGGCTATATCGTAGGATTGAAGTACGCTTCCATTATCTGCATCGGTTCATTGGCCGTATGGTGGATCATCGTACCGGGCATGTCCCTTTTCTTCGGCGACTCTGTACTGAACCAGTGGAATCCGGAAATCACCGCCACTGTAGGTTCCATGAGTCCGGAGCAGATCTTCTCCCATTATGCCAAAAGCATCGGTATCGGCGGTATCGCCATGGCGGGAGTAATCGGTATCATCAAATCATGGGGCATCATCCGCAGCGCAGTGGGACTGGCAGCTAAAGAGATGGGAGGAAAAGGAGACGTGGAGAAAAACGTCATCCGTACGCAACGCGACCTCTCCATGAAGATCATTGCCATCGGTTCCATCATCACGCTGATCCTGGTGGTGCTGTTCTTCTATTTCGACGTAATGCAGGGTAACCTGGTACATACACTGGTAGCCATTTTACTGGTAGCCGGAATTTCATTCCTGTTCACCACCGTAGCGGCCAACGCCATCGCCATTGTAGGTACCAATCCGGTATCGGGCATGACGCTGATGACGCTGATTCTGGCATCGGTTGTAATGGTAGCCGTCGGTCTGAAAGGTCCTTCGGGCATGGTTGCCGCATTAGTGATGGGCGGTGTAGTCTGCACAGCCCTCTCTATGGCAGGCGGTTTCATCACCGACCTGAAGATCGGCTACTGGCTGGGCAGTACGCCCGCCAAGCAGGAAGCGTGGAAGTTCCTCGGAACAATCGTATCCGCTGCCACCGTAGGCGGTGTAATGATTATCCTGAACAAGACATACGGATTCACAAGCGGACAACTTGCCGCACCGCAGGCCAACGCGATGGCTGCTGTAATCGAACCTTTGATGAGTGGTGTAGGCGCCCCCTGGCTGCTGTACGGCATCGGTGCGGTGCTGGCCATCATCCTGACGTTCTTTAAGGTTCCCGCACTGGCGTTTGCGTTGGGTATGTTCATCCCGCTCGAACTGAATGTACCGCTCGTAGTGGGCGGAGCTATCAACTGGTATGTCACCACCCGCAGCAAAGACAGTGCGCTCAACACCGAACGGGGCGAAAAAGGGACGCTGCTGGCATCCGGATTCATTGCCGGAGGTGCCCTGATGGGTGTAGTCAGCGCTGCCATGCGCTTCGGCGGAATCAACCTGGTGAACGATGCATGGCTCAACAATACCCTCTCACAGTTGGCTGCCCTGGTAGCTTACGTACTGCTAATCCTGTATTTCATTAAAGCATCCATGAAGGTAAAATGAAGTATATAGCTGAATTTCATGCATCCGGGAGGAGCGTATGTCAATCCGGCTCCGCGACGGAGTGAAATTCTCCAGATGACATATAAAGAAACTCACGAAACAACATTTATAAAGATGAAAACAATTCGTACACTTTTGTTATGTACCAGCCTATTGGCCGGAACAGTTGCAGCACAGGAGAACAGTCTGGTGCTGAGTAACGGACTCGGGTTCGTTGATACCCCCTATAAGGCAGGTACCCTTGAAGTAGACGATGCAGAAGACCTCATTATCAATTGTGACGAGGTGGACTGCACCACTTTCGTAGAATATGCACTGGCAATGGCACTCTGCCCGCAACAGGGAGACGACATGCAGGAAAGTGACTTTGCCCGTAACCTGCAACGTATCCGCTATCGCGACGGAAAAATTGACGGTTATACCTCTCGTCTGCATTATATATCCGACTGGATCAATAATGGTGTCCGCCAAGGCTTTCTTGAAGACGTAACGGCTGCCCACAGCCCTTTCACGCAGAAACTGTCGATCTCTTACATGAGCACACATCCGCAACTCTACAAATCGTTGAAGAACTCTCCGGAAAATGTAGCGCAGATGGCAAAGTATGAAAAGGCACTGAGCGGTAAAGAGGTTCATTACCTGCCGAAAGACAAACTGGAGCCGGACGGATTGCCCTGGATCAAGAATGGGGACATTATTGCCCTGACCACCAATACTCCGGGGTTGGACGTAAGCCACATGGGCATTGCCATTTACATCAAGGGACAGCTGCACCTGCTGCATGCTTCGTCCAAAGAAGGCAAGGTAATAGTAGACAAGAGTGCACTGAGCCAGATGTTGAAAGACAGAAAATCACTGACAGGTATCAGAGTGCTGAGAATGAAGAAATAAACCGAAGACAAACCATACCGGACTTATCTGATCCCCGAAACCATTTTGATGCGTTTCGGGGATTTTTCTTTTCAGTAAGAAAGAGAATAGCCTTATTTCCTGACTGCCCCTTCTGCTTTTCAACGGCAACGGGAAGCACAGAAGACGGAAAACAAGACTTTTCTTCCCGAAAAGTCGGGGTTTTGTGTCCGGAGAGCCGGGGTCTGCCCCGAAAAGAGCCGGGATTTCTATGAAAAGAAGTAAGCATTCGACCCGAAAGACGGTTGCATTCCGCTGAAATGCTTACTTCTTTTCAAATTATCTCTATATGTTTTCCCACTTTACATCTGTTGTTACGGTTTTATCGTTAAAAAGAGAAGGATTATTCTCTGGTTGCATACCGTAAACGAACGAGTCCCGACTGTCAAAAAGAAAGCCGTAAGCATCCATTGACACAATTCTTCACGCATTTAGCTTCGCCACACTTACATCATGCCAACTCATAAAGTCTTTCCGCATCAAACATAAAATCGCCAACCTGTAAGGAGGGCGATTTTACCAGGCAACCGTATCATTGGATGCAAACAGAGCAAACCAGAGAGGTCTGATTATCATTTTGACAAAAGGAAAGTAAGCAGTTCGCTCCCCAGCCTCTCTTTTACCTCGTCCATATCAACACTGTGTCCGAGTTCTTTCTGAAGGGAAGTCACGCCTTTATCGATAAAACCGCAAGGATGAATGTAACTGAAATAGCGTAAATCGGTATTCACATTCAGCGCCAGTCCATGCATCGTCACGTAATGACTGCTCCGAACCCCTATCGCACATATCTTACGGGCACGGGGCGTATCACCTTCCAGCCAGACTCCTGTCGCCTTCTCTAAACGGCCGGCCTCGACGCCGTAAGATGCACAGACACGGATAACGGCTTCCTCCAGTAAGTGTACATATTCCTTCAGCCCCAATCCGAACTCCTCAAGATTAAGAATCGGGTAACACACCAATTGCCCGGGACCATGATAGGTGATATCGCCGCCACGGTCGATGTGATAGAGGGTGGCACCGATAGCCTTCAGTTGCTCCTCTCCCAGCAGCATATTATTTTCCTTTCCGCTACGCCCCAGGGTATAAACGTGCGGATGTTCACAAAAAATGATGCGATTCTCGTACTTTTCTCCGCCCTGCTTGGCATGGACGAGGGCATCGAACCATTCCGTCTGTCGGCTCCATGCTTCAGAATACGGAATAAGTTCCCAATCGGTTGTAATTGTTTTCATACGGACAAAGATAAAGAAATAAAAGAAAATGTGTATATTTGCGTGATTCAAAAAAAGAAAGTAATATGAAGTTTGACTTTCCACAAGTAGATCTCCCATGCGAACTTCTGGCATGGAATGATGTAACTGAAGATATCTTGAATATCTACAAACAATCGTGCAGGCTGAAAGCCGGCATCTTTGCTATTTGTACGGAAGGTAAGATGACCGCAACCATTAACCTGATCGATTACGAAATAAAACCGAACGATCTGATCACACTGCTGCCGGGCACTATCATCCAGTTCCGCGAACGGACAGAGAAAGTACGTTTATGCTTCGCCGGATTCTCGTCGGAATGTGTAGAACGAATCAACCTGATAAAATCGATGGTCAGCTCTTTCTCTAAGATAACCGAGTGCCCGATTGTGGAATTACAGGAGGATATAGCCAGTTATCTAAAAGATTACTTCTCCCTGTTGGCACGAGTGACATGTGATGAAAGGTTCTCTCTTCCCTCCGAGATGACGGAAGTATCTTTGAAATCTATTCTGACCGCCGTCGGACTGATTTATCAGAAATATTCCCGGAAAGATCACAATACGAACCGTAAAGAAGAAATCTGTCGCGAATTGGTAGGATTGGTCACAGAGCATTATGCGGAGGAACGCCGTGCCCAGTTCTATGCAGACAAGTTGGGAATATCACTGCAACACCTCAGTACCACAGTCAAACAAGTGACAGGACGCAACGTACTGGATGTGATAGCCTATGTGGTCATTATCGACGCGAAAGCCAAATTGAAATCGACTCACATGACCATTCAGGAGATTGCCTATTCGTTGAACTTCCCCAGTGCTTCTTTTTTCGGAAAGTACTTCAGGAGATATGTAGGCATGAGTCCGCTGGAATTCAGAAACAGCTGACACCTTTCGTGGCAAAAAGATTTTCACCACAGAGGCCACAGAGTATTCATGTTGATCATCCATGACTTGAAGTTTACTCTGTGTCCTCTGTGGTGAGTTAGTTTTGAAAGGACTTGTTATTTTCTGGCCAGACTCAATGAATTCAGTACTACACTAACACTTGAGAATGCCATTGCCGCACTGGCAAGCATCGGGTTCAGCAACAGTCCGTTGATAGGGAACAGGATGCCGGCTGCAATAGGGATACCTATGAGATTATAGATAAATGCCCAGAACAGATTCTGGTGAATCAGTTTCACAGTCTGTCTTGACAACTCGAAGGCGCGGGGGAGCAACAGCAGGTCGGATGTCATCAACGTAACCATTGCTACATCCATGGCTATATCCGTCCCTTTCCCCATCGCTATGCTGACATCGGCCAGTGCCAACGCCTGTGAGTCGTTAATTCCGTCACCTACCATAGCTACGGTTTTTCCCTGCATCTGGAGTTCACGCACAAACTCTTCTTTATCATCCGGCAAGGCATCTGCCACAAAGCGGTCGATGCCCAACTTACCCGATACGGCAAGTGCCGTGCGTTGTCCGTCGCCGGTCAGCATACAAATGTCGATCCCCTGACGTTTCAACTCTTTCACAGCCTCGGCCGAAGTCGGCTTTATCTGATCGGCAATGGCAATTACGGCAAGCACCTCACTGCCACGGCCAAAGTATACAATGCTGTTTCCATCCGATTCGTATTGCACCATCATTTCGGCAAGCACATCAGAGAGCGAAGCGCTGAAATCTTTCAGTAACTTGTGGCTACCCACCCAATAAGTCTCCCCTTGATAAACCACCTTGATTCCTTTTCCGGTGATACTCTCAAAGCTGTCCAGTTGGGCAGGAACTATTTTCTCCACTTCCTGCAGAGAAGAGACAATGGCTCCGGCAAGCGGATGTTCGGATTTAAGTTCGGCCGCCAACAGGACATTCTTGAAGTGCTCTTCCTGCACCTGTGCCCAAAGCCATCCGGAAACCGTGGGATGTCCCTCGGTCAACGTCCCGGTTTTATCGAGCACCACTACATCTACTTTACGCATCTGCTCGAGGGCAACCGCATCCTTAATCAGGATATGATTACTGGCTGCTTTGCCTATGCCCACCATCAGAGCGGTAGGTGTGGCAAGTCCCAGAGCACACGGGCAGGCAATGACCAGTACGGATACTGCCGAAAGCAGGGCGTGTGAGAAATAATCGGTACCTCCCACCAAAAGCCAGATAACAAACGTCAGCACGGCAATACAAAGCACGACAGGCACAAAGATTCCGGTCACCCGGTCTACGATGCGCTGTACGGGCGCTTTACTCCCCTGAGCCTCCTGCACCATGCGGATGATGCGTGCCAGCACCGTCTCGCTTCCTACACTGGAGGCTTTAATCACAAAAGAGCCTTTCTGGTTGATAGTTCCCGCCAATACACGGTCGCCCGTTTTCTTTTCTACGGGAATCGGTTCGCCGCTGATCATACTTTCGTCTACATAAGATTCTCCTTCGGACAACCGCCCGTCTACGGGAATCTGCTCACCGGGACGTACCACCACCAAGTCGCCTGCCTGCAACTGGTCTATCAGGATATCTTCTTCAACTCCTCCCCGAAGCACACGGGCCACACGGGGTTGAAGTCCCATCAACTTCCGAATGGCAGTAGAGGTATTCCCCTTGGCACGCTCTTCCATCAGTTTACCGGTCAGCACAAAAGCGATGATGACTACTGCCGCCTCATAGTAAACGTGAGGTTCAAGTCCTCGGTTATACCAGAATTCGGGAAAAAATGTGTTGAAGACGCTGAACAGGAAGGCGATGGAGGTACTGAGTGCCACCAGGGTATCCATATTACTCCTCCCCAAGCGTGCCTGCCGCCAGGCATTGACATAGAAAGAACCTCCGAAGAAAATCATCACGGGAAGGGCGAGTATCAACTGAATCTCGTTAGAGAAGGGCACATGCATCAAGACCATAGAAAACAGCAACATGGGGACAACGAAGATCCATGCACCGATGACCTGCCGCTTCAGCAGTCGGTAATGTTTCTCCTGGGCCTCCTCCTGACGCTCCTCTTTCAGGGCCTCTTCCACTATCAGGTCATAACCTGCGGCAAGTACGGCCGCACGGATTTCTCCGGGAGTCAGCTTGTCGGCTTCGTACGAAACGGACAGTGTGTTTGTGGCGAAGTTGACCGATGCGTCTACCACACCGGCCAATTTCTTCACTGTTTTTTCCACATTATTAGCGCACCCCGCACAGTGCATGTTCAGTACAGGAAACGCTTTCTTTATAATATTACCCATAATCTATTATTATATATACTATCTAATAAACAATGAGGTAAAGAACAATGTTCACTTCTTGTCCGTTTCCTTTGCTTCCTTTATGACTACAGCTTCGTATTTAAATTTCCGAAAGCCTTCTTTCAGTTTTTCAACATTCGTCTTTTCCGCATCGTAAGTGATGGTGACGGTTTGAGTTTTCAAATCAGTCTTAAAGTTTTTAAGTCCTTTTTCGAACTTGATATTGTTCTTCACCTTTCGTTCGCAGTTGGCGCACTCCATCTGTGCCACTTTGAAAACAACGGTACGAAAGTCTTTTGCCGCAACGGCAGTCACCGAAAGTAAAGCCACCACCAGTGTGGCAATCATTTTTTTAGTCTTCATGAATGTAAGTATTAGTAATCAATAATTTTAGTCGTTCGTTCTACTCTCTTTCAATCTCGTGCCAGGTTAAACCTCACTCCGATATATCCCTTTGCTCCATGTACCGGTCCCCATATCATAGTCGAGTCAAAATGATCTCCCCAAGGATTGGCTGCATCGATAATCGGATTCTTTTGTTTGAAATTTGTCAGGTTCTCACCTCCAATGTATACCGACCAGCGTCGGAAATAGCGCGTCACCTGTGCACTAAGCTGACTAAAGCCTTTATAACGGGCATCCCACGAAGGAGTGCCGTCAGCAAGTGTATACGGATCGGGCATACGTCCTCCTCCATTCATCTGCCAGGTGGCATCAAACTGCCACAAGCCCAGCGGAGTCTGATAAGAAGCGGTTACAAGTCCTTTGTATTTCCCGGTCAGCGGCTTCTCCATCAACCGGTGATTGTAAGTCGTCTTGGCGTCTGTCCAACGATAGGCAGCTGTCAGCGAAAAACCCTGAAAGAACGGATAGGTAGCCTCCACCTGAAACACTTGTGAATACGACCGTCCGTCGAGATTGTAGAACGCCACCTCATGGGGATTCGTATCCATATCGACAACGACCTGTTTCAGGAAGTCGGTGTAATAGTATTCCAGATTCAGGTTCAGCGTTTTCCCGAAAAGCGGAATGTAACCCGATATACTTGCGCCATAGTTCCACGCTTCTTCCTGGTCGAGGTGACCGGCAATACTTACCTTCCGGCTACTTGCCATCAGATAATTGTTTTCGGCAAGCACGTGATTCGTACGATACCCTTTTCCGGCAGAAAGACGGAAATGAACAAAGTCATTGGGGTTGTATTTAATGTGGGCACGTGGAGTCACGAAAAAGCCGTACTCACTGCTATGGTCGCCACGAAGTCCGGCCATCACCACCAGTTTATTCTCCAGATTAAAAGTGTACTGCGCATAAGCTCCTCCTACCGATTCGCGTGCAAAAGCCTTCGTCAACGGAGTGTCAGCATTGTTGGTCAAACGGTAATGCTGGTCATATCCGTCATAATTATAACTGAATCCCGCCGAAAGACTGTGTTGCTTTGTAAATTCGGTTTCAAACATTAGCGAAGCATAAGCGTTGGACTGGTCAACATCATAAATCTTACGTCCATAAAGCGCATCCTGGTTGTGCAGCGTACCGGACAGAATCAGCGCAAGATTCGTATTCTTCTCCTTATTAAATATATAGGCATTCTTGGCAAAAGCCTCGTAACGGCGGGTTTCAATATCGATAGCATAGCGATCGGCTGCCGGCACGCCGCTATGACTCACCTGACCGCCTTTTCTGCTTTCGTCCAGCGCTTTGATGCCTGCCTGAAACACATAGTGGTCACCCATATAGGCCCAGCGGTTCCAAAAATTATACTGCTCTATCCGGGGAATATCGGCAAAGCCGTCATCGTTGCCGTCATGTGCTTTCGTTTCATTTTCGTAATGTGCCAGCAACGAAGTACTCCATCGTTTGGAAAGTTTCACCGTGGCATCCGCATTCGCCTCATAACGATTGGTGGTACTGGCAAAAAGATTGGCCGAAACCCAATCCGCCTCAGGCAGTTGCGGCTTCTTAAATTCAACATTGATCTGTCCGGTAAGGGCTTCATAACCATTCTTCACGGACGAAATCCCCTTGGATACTTGTATGCTATGCATCCAGGGACCGGGAACATAACCCAACCCGTAAGGAGAAGCAGCACCGCGATAGTTCGGAATATTCTCGGTCAGCATCTGTACATAAGTTCCCGATAGTCCGAGCAACTTGATCTGCTTCGCTCCGGTAGCGGCATCCGAATAGCTGACGTCCACTGAAGGATTGGTGACAAAACTCTCACCAAGATTGCAACATGCTGCACGACAGAGCTCGTCACTGGTAATGATCTCTTCGTTCATCACGCTGTTGCGCAGCTTCAGTGTGCTCAACTTACGACTGACAATATTCACTTCACTCAGTTCCATCCCCTCGCGAAGTACTACGTCCAGAACGGCGTTCTTGTCTTTCACTTGTATGGTATCGTTTTCGTAACCTACAAAACTTACAATGAGATGACTGCCCCTGTCAGGTTTGGATATGGAAAAAGTACCGTCCTCACGAGTGGCTACCCCACCGGGAATATTCTTCCAGAAAACGTTGGCACCGATAATCGGTTCGCCGGCCTGATCTTTCACCGTACCGCTCACTTGCGCTTGTACAGTCAGACTGCCGAGAAGCAGTCCGGTCAATAATATATATTTCATTAAATAACTTCGTTTGTCTTTTTTATTTGGTTTATATTCAATAAGAAATAAGTAGGATTCACCACAGATTACACAGAAGAACACAAGTTGTCCCGCTTCAATAATCAACGGTATTAACCCTTAAATAGTGAAAGCCTGTGCAATCTGTGATGCAATCCAAACAGTAAAATATTGAAGAAACTAAATAAGCAAGGTAGAATAAAGAGCTAAATAATGCCGGGAACTGGTTTTAGGTGGCGGTACTACATAAGGAGTTTCCAACACCCCGTCACGGAAAAGCGCACACAGCAGATCCGATACCTGGTTGCAAAGGAATACGCTGACAGGAGCAGGGACAGAAGATTCGAACGCCTGCTTCACCAGGTCAAGTTTATAGATAGTCGCCGTACATCCCTCACCCCGGCACGATTTATGGAATTCAAAATCGAACTTATCACAGAAGCCGCATTTGTCGGCACAACAGCAATTTGCCGTCTCACAACCACTGCAACAATATTGAACGACAGAGACTCCCGCCCCTACATACACTATAAGGAGGGAAAGAATAACAGCGAGTATATAGCGGAATCTCTTCATAACGGTTGCAAAGATAAGCAGATTTAACCAGCTCTCCTCATTCTTTTTTCTTTTTTTATGCTGCCGATTCACTAATATGAACTATATTTGTCGATAGTGAACGATTATATAAATGTTGAATTTAAAGAAGAACCCCTTATGAAAAAACAATATGTCAGTCTGCTTGCGATAATACTTGCTACAAGTGGCTTTTTATTTTCTTGTGGTGACAAGATGAACAAGAATACCGGTGCGCTGGAATTCGACAGCATACAAGTGAACGAAACGGCACATCTCTTCGGAGATACGGCAAAGCCGGCATGTAACCTGACCATCAATTTCACGTATCCGGTGAAGTCATCGGACAACAAATTGAAGGATAGCCTGAACAGCTACTTTATAGCTGCCTGCTTCGGAGAAGGATATATCGGTGAAAAACCGGCAAAGGTGGTAAAGGAATATACTGAACATTACGTAAAGGAATATCGCACAGACCTTGAACCCATGTATGCCGAAGACGAAAAGAACAAAGAAAGCGAAGGGTCCATCGGCGCATGGTATTCGTATTATAAAGGAATAGAGAGCCACGTGCAACTCTATTATAAGAACCTGTTGGTTTATCGCATCAACTACAATGAATATACCGGAGGCGCGCATGGCATTTACATGACAACCTTCCTCAATATGGATCTGATAAACCTGCGTCCACTGAAGCTGGATGACATTTTCACAGGTGATTATAAGGAAGCACTGACCGACCTGTTGTGGAACCAGCTGATGGCAGACAAAAAAGTAACGACCCATGAAGCACTTGAAGATATGGGCTACGGTTCTACCGGAGATATCGCCCCGACAGAAAACTTCTACCTCGACAAAGACGGCATTACCTTCTATTATAATGTATACGACATCACTCCGTATGCCATGGGACCGGTAGAAATTAAGATTCCATACGAGATGATGGAGCACATGCTGGGCAGCAACCCGATCATCGGAGAGATGAAAGCTCAATAGATTAACCCTTTTTATTAAAATACAGATATATTACAACCTTATGGATACAACAGAACAAACTTCCTCCCTCCCCTCTACCGGAGGGGAAACCGGAGTGGAGCTTCTTCTTAAATACTTTCCTGACTTGACGGAAGAGCAACGCAAACAATTCGCAGCTCTTTACGAACTTTACATTGACTGGAATTCTAAAATCAACGTAATCTCGCGCAAAGACATCGAAAACTTGTACGAACATCATGTGCTCCATTCACTGGGAATTGCCCGTGTCATTCGTTTCCGTCCGGGTAGCAAAGTTATGGATCTTGGCACCGGAGGCGGATTCCCCGGTATCCCGCTGGCTATTCTTTTTCCGGATACAAAGTTTCACTTGGTGGACAGCATTGGAAAGAAAGTACGTGTAGCAACCGAAGTGGCCAATGCCATCGGTCTAAAGAACGTCACTTTCCGTCATGCCAGAGCCGAGGAGGAAAAACAAACATTCGACTTTGTCGTAAGCCGTGCCGTGATGCCCCTGGCCGATTTGATAAAGATAATCCGGAAGAACATTTCGTCCAAACAGCAGAATGCCCTCCCCAACGGGTTAATCTGCCTGAAAGGCGGCGAGTTGGAACATGAAGCAATGCCGTTCAAGCACAAGACAACCATGCATAGCCTGAGTGAGGATTTCGACGAAGAGTTTTTCCAGACCAAGAAAGTGGTATATGTAACGATTTAAACGATCAAACAACATAGTCATGAAAATAAAGAGATTTGAGTTCAATATGTTTCCCGTAAACTGCTATGTGTTATGGGATGAAACGAACGAGGCAGTCGTGATAGACCCAGGCTGCTTTTATGACGAAGAGAAACAAGCTTTAAAGAACTTCATCGTCACCAACCATCTGAACGTAAAACATCTGCTGAACACTCACTTACATCTGGATCACATCTTCGGTAATCCATTCATGCTCCGTGAGTTCGGACTATCTGCCGAAGCAAACCAGGCGGACGAGTACTGGATAGACGAAGCTCCCAAGCAGAGCCGCATGTTTGGTTTTCAGCTGAACGAGGCACCTGTGCCATTGGGAAAATACCTGCATGACGGGGATATCATAACTTTTGGAAATACAACGCTGGAGGCAATCCATGTACCCGGACACTCTCCCGGAAGTCTTGTATATTATTGCCAGGCAGAAAACTGCATGTTTTCAGGAGATGTATTGTTTCAGGGAAGCATCGGCCGGGCAGACCTGACCGGAGGCAACTTTGATGAACTGAAAGAGCATATTTGTAGCCGACTGTTCGTGCTGCCCAACGAAACAATCGTTTATCCGGGGCACGGCGCACCGACTACCATTGGGATAGAGAAGGCGGAAAATCCGTTCTTCAGGTAAGAGAATATCAACAAACCTTATTATAAATAAATCATTAATAACATGAAAACCGATTTATTAGCCTGCCGTCACATCGGCGTCAACAAAGCGGATGCCGAAGTAATGCTCCGGAAAATTGGAGTTGGTTCGCTCGACGAACTGATTGATAAAACCATTCCAGCCAATATCCGGCTCAAAGCACCTCTGGCACTGCCTGCGCCGATGACCGAATATGAATTTGCCCGCCACATTGCCGAGTTGGCAAGCAAAAACAAGTTGTTCACGACCTATATCGGCATGGGGTGGTACAACACAATCACTCCGGCAGTCATCCAACGCAACGTCTTCGAAAACCCCGTCTGGTATACTTCCTATACTCCTTACCAGACAGAAGTTTCGCAAGGCAGACTGGAAGCTTTAATGAATTTCCAAACCTCCGTATGCGACTTGACTGCCATGCCATTGGCCAACTGCTCTCTGCTTGATGAAGCAACCGCCGCTGCCGAAGCTGTGACAATGATGTACGCTCTGCGTTCACGCAACCAGCAAAAATCCGGAGCCAATGTGGTATTTATCGACGAGAACATCTTCCCACAAAACCTGGCTGTCATCACTACCCGAGCCATCCCGCAAGGAATTGAAATCCGTACCGGAAAGTTCCATGAACTTGAATTTACAGACGATCTCTTTGCCTGCGTCTTACAGTATCCCAATGCGAATGGTAATGCGGAAGATTACCGTGAGTTTACGGAAAAAGCACATGCAGCCAACTGCAAAGTGGCTGTAGCCGCCGACATCCTGAGCCTCGCCCTGCTTACACCTCCGGGAGAATGGGGGGCAGACATCGTATTCGGCACTACACAGCGTTTGGGTACTCCGATGTTCTACGGTGGTCCCTCGGCTGGCTATTTCGCTACCCGCGACGAATACAAACGTAACATGCCGGGACGTATCATCGGATGGTCAAAAGACAAGTATGGCAAACTCTGTTACCGCATGGCACTCCAGACGCGCGAACAGCATATCAAACGGGAAAAGGCGACCTCAAATATTTGTACCGCACAGGCATTACTGGCTACAATGGCCGGATTCTATACCGTCTATCATGGACAGGAAGGTATCCGTAACATCGCTTCACGCATCCATAGCATCGCTGCTTTCCTTGAAAAAAATATCGGGAAACTGGGATATAAGCAGGTAAACAAACAATACTTTGATACCCTCCGTTTTATCTTGCCCGATAGCATCTCAGCACAGCAAATCCGCACCATCGCTTTAAGCAAAGAGGTGAATCTGCGCTACTTTGATAATGGCGATGTAGGCTTGAGCATTGACGAAACGACCGATATAGCAGCCGTTAACGTCCTATTGTCTATCTTTGCTATTGCTGCCGGAAAAGACTTCCAGAAAGTGGATGACGTACCCGAAACAAGTACCATCAGCAAAGAACTGAAACGCCAGAGCCCCTATCTGACACACGAAGTATTCTCTAAATATCACACGGAAACGGAAATGATGCGCTACATCAAGCGCCTTGACCGCAAAGATATTTCACTGGCGCAGTCAATGATTTCACTTGGCTCCTGCACCATGAAGTTGAATGCAGCAGCCGAAATGCTACCGTTGAGTTGTGCCGAGTTCATGTGCATGCATCCGCTTGTTCCGGAAGACCAGGCTGCCGGTTACCGCGAACTGATCCACAACCTGAGCGAAGAGTTGAAGATTATCACCGGGTTTGCCGGAGTGAGCCTGCAACCCAATTCCGGTGCTGCCGGTGAATACGCCGGACTACGCACCATCCGCGCTTATCTTGAAAGCATCGGACAAGGACACCGGAACAAAGTATTAATCCCTGCATCTGCCCACGGGACCAATCCGGCATCTGCCATACAAGCAGGCTTCACTACCGTGACTTGTGCTTGCGATGAACACGGAAACGTAGACATGGACGATCTCCGCGCCAAAGCTGAAGAAAACAAGGAGGATCTGGCTGCGTTAATGATCACCTATCCCTCCACACATGGTATCTTCGAAACGGAAATTGTCGAAATCTGCCAGATCATTCACGATTGCGGAGCACAGGTATATATGGATGGCGCCAACATGAATGCTCAGGTAGGATTAACGAATCCGGGATTTATCGGTGCAGATGTTTGCCATCTGAATCTGCACAAAACATTTGCTTCTCCTCACGGTGGCGGCGGTCCCGGTGTAGGCCCGATCTGTGTAGCCGAACATCTGGTACCATTCCTTCCGGGACACGGACTGTTCGGAAACTCACAAAACGAGGTTTCTGCCGCTCCATTTGGCAGTGCAGGCATTCTGCCCATCACTTACGGCTATATCCGCATGATGGGAACCGAAGGACTGACAATGGCAACCAAAATAGCAATCCTGAATGCCAACTATCTGGCAGCCTGTCTGAAAGATACATATGGCATCGTATACCGGGGAGCCAATGGCTTTGTGGGACACGAAATGATCCTGGAATGTCGGAAAGTATATGAAGAGACAGGTATCAGTGAAAATGATATTGCCAAACGTCTGATGGATTATGGCTATCATGCTCCTACCCTCTCCTTCCCGGTTCACGGCACACTGATGATTGAACCGACTGAAAGTGAGAGCCTCGCCGAATTGGATAACTTCATCCATACGATGTTGACCATCTGGAATGAAATTCAGGAAGTGAAGAACGGTGAAGCCGATAAGGGGGACAATGTGCTTATAAATGCTCCACACCCCGAGTATGAAGTAGTAAGCGACCGGTGGGAACACTGCTATACGCGTGAAAAAGCTGCATACCCGATAGAAAGTGTACGTGAAAATAAGTTTTGGGTGAATGTAGCCCGTGTCGATAATACATTAGGCGACCGCAAACTATTGCCGACATGCTATGGCTGTTTCGACTGAAATTAATTTGATTCACCACAGAGTTCACAGGGTATCACGGAGTAGAAATTACAAGAGATAAACTCTGTGATACTCTGTGAACTCTGTGGTGAATTTAAACTTGAATCCGATACTCTATTCCACAATGGTTATTGTACCTGCTTTCACCGTTTTTTCCTTCAACGATACACCTTCTGCCTGATATCCCAAAGCTACGCAACCGTAAACTTTATGGTTCTCGGGTACTCCAAGAGAGGTCAGATACGCCCGGACTTCCGGATCATCGCAAGTCGTCCCGAGTTGATTGATCCAGCAAGAACCGATGCCCAAAGAACGGGCTGCCAAAAACATATTCTCAATGGCACAGGCACAGTCCATCCCGGCCCACCACTGGGTAGGGTCATTAGAAACAATGACCAAACTCGGAGCATGATAATAACAACAATAAGTCTCACTATGTCCACGCTCCTGAAGGCGCTTATCGTCACTTTTAGCAAATGCTCCCTTGATACGATTGTTCAGTTCTTCAAGTTTAGCCGCATTACGGACTGCCGTAAAATGCCACGTTTCATAATGCATGCCGCTCGGTGCATAGGTAGCTGCCTCCAGTATGGCATTCAAGTCTTCCGACGGTACCTGCTTTTTATCATAGACACGCACACTGCGGCGTGCCTTAATCGTTTCTAAAACTTCATTGGTTTTCATCATGAATATCTATTAATATTGTATTCCTTATCTTTTAATTAAACCAATCTTGGCATTCAGTTTGAAATAGTATACACCATTCTCCCTTTCAAGGAATCCATACTTATCTTTATCAACCGATCCTTTTTCAAGACGTGAATTCAGATAAAGGAAGTCTTCAAACGTTTTCTTTTCCGACTTATGATAGCACAACACCTCGCCACTGCCATCAACCAGTAATATACCTTCAACAGCCGAGTCCGTCCCGTTGTATATCTTTGCCGGGCGCATACCCAAAGCGAGCGCCAATAAGAATTGCTTCATTTTAAATTCATAAAAACCATGCTTACTGATCAACTCTTCTTTTATCTTGAGAGGATTTACGGTCTTCATCAGTTCGGTCAGTTCACTGATACGTGTGATGCCGTCCAGATGCATCGTACGCACCATCTCCGCCAACACACGAGGAAAATGCAAGTCAATCATCAGCAAGTTACAGCGAAACACACGGTCTGCCACATCCGAGTATTTCAACACGCCTCCCAGACGTTCGATCATCATCATGCGCTCGGCAACCTCCGTAGGCGATTCGGGAAGGGCATTAATTTTATTTACGGTAGGTGCAGCAAACTTTACACCGGATTGCTCCAATTTCAGGTTTGCAGCACGTCCCCCATCCAGCAACGGATTCATTGCACTCAGACGCGAACGGACATTGAAACCGGCTAACGGAGCTTCGGGATGCCAAAAGGCGATTGAGAAATCAGTACGATCTTCCGTCCGTGCTTCAAGATCAAAGATCCCGGCTTCATCCAAAAACTCCTCCACCCCATCGGGAGAAGTGACTTCATCGGTAGACGAACCTTTTATCGCATTCAGAATCAGGTCAGCCACCGTTGCAAAATCTTCGCGGGGCAAGCTTTTTCCGACTTTCTCACCTTCCATCCGGATATCTTCTCCTTCAATATAGTAACGCCGGGTGCCATCATGCTCTTCACGTTGAATCATTGCAATGGGCCAGCACTTTTCGTCTTCTTTCTTTGCTTGTGGAGTTCCGAGAGAAACTTTTCCGTCCGCCAGCAGACGAAAAAAAACATATAGCTCACTCCACTCTCTTTTTGTTGCTTCAAATGCCATTCTATCTATCTTTTTATTATGTGTGGGAAGAAAACCTCCCCCCTGTCTTATTTCTTTCTCTTATTCATTTCCTTCTTCTTCATCTAAAATACGTGCAGTTTCCACCTTTTCCAACCGATACCTTAAGCGAGGCATCGCCGACTGTCGGATGCGAAGTGTCATGCTGCAATCCATATCATACGACTGGGAGAGAATTTCCGGTTCCTCCTCTTTCACAATCCGCATCACATCGTTCATAAACGGATATTCAAAAAGCACGGTTACTTCTTCATCCACCGTTTTCTCTACAACAGTGGCAGCGGCAATAGCCTCCGCGGCGGCGGCTTTATAAGCCACAATCAATCCACTGGTTCCCAACTTGATTCCCCCGAAATAACGAACCACGATAATCAGAATATCCGTCAGTTCGTTGGAATTAATTTGTCCCAGAATCGGTTTGCCGGCCGTACCGGAAGGTTCTCCGTTGTCGTTTGCACGAAAGTTTTTACGTTCGTGCCCCAACATATAGGCATAACAGACGTGACGGGCATCGTAATATTTCTTCTGATACGTCTCCAGGTGATTCTTAATCTCTTCCAATGTACGCACCGGAAGAGCAATGGCAATAAACTTACTACGCTTCTCGGTATAGGTACCTTCTGAAACTTCAGTAATGGTTTTGTATGTATCTTCTGACATGATATCCGGAATCATTTTTAGTGGTTCAGGCTATACCTAACAACTGTACTTCAAAAACCAGGGTCGAAAAAGCCGGAATAGGACCACTGGTACGTGTCCCATACCCCATGGTATACGGGATGTAAATTATCCAACGATCTCCCACCCGCATTTTCTGCAAAGCGATCTGCCATCCCTCGATGACCTCACTCAAACGGAAAGCTTCGGGACAGTTCCGTTTCCAGGAATTATCAAATTCCCGTCCATTGATCAGTGTCCCCCTGTAATGGACAGACACCACACTGCCGGGCCGGGGAGTAGCGGTACCACTACCTTCCTCCAAAACCTTATATAATATGCCACAAGGCAATTCGTATACATCCGCTTCGGCACGTAATGCCTGCATGAATTGCTCGTTCTGCAACTTGTATTCTTCTTTTCGTCCCATAGATCTATTCAGATAATAATTACTTCGGTCACAAAGATACGGAAAAACGTACATATTTGGATAGCCCGGAATGCAAAACGAGGATGTTCCCCTGTTTTAGAGTAACATCCTCGTTCTTTTTCTACATCGATACGCTCTTTATTCCAACTCGTGTATCACCAGCCCGGAACGCAGTTTCGGCTCGAACCAAGTGGTTTTCGGAGGCATAATGTTTCCCGTATCGGCAATATCCATCAGTTGCTTCATTGAAACGGGATAAAGAGCCAGTGCCACTTTCATCTCTCCACTATCCACCCGTCTGCTCAGCTCACCCAAGCCACGGATACCTCCCACAAAATCAATCCGTTTGTCCGAACGCAAATCTTTGATACCCAAAATTTCATCCAGAATCAGATTGGAAGAGATCGTCACGTCCAATACCCCAATGGGATCATTGTCGTCATAAGTTCCCGGTTTGGCTGTCAGGCTATACCATTTACCTTCCAGATAAAGGGCAAAATTATGCAATGCAGCGGGTTTATAAATCTCTTTCCCCTTCTCCTCTACCACAAAATTCTTCTCAAGAGCAGCCAGGAATTCGGCAGGTGTCAGACCATTGAGATCTTTCACCACCCGGTTGTAATCAATAATAGTCAACTGGTTCGCCGGAAAACATACAGCCATGAAGTAATTATATTCTTCGTCTCCGCGATGACCGGGATTCTGTTTCGCCTTCTCGGCTCCAACCAAAGCGGCAGCGGCCGAACGATGGTGTCCGTCGGCAATATAAAGTGCCGGCATAGCAGCAAACTCTTTTGTGATCACAGCAATGTCATCGTTATCATCAATCACCCAGAAAGTATGCCCGAATCCGTCACCGGGAGCAATAAAGTCGTATACCGGTTTTTGAGCCGTATACTTCCGGATGATAGTGTCGAGCACTGCATTGTCGGGATAAGCAAAGAATACCGGTTCGATATTGGCATTGTTCACACGAACATGCTTCATACGGTCTTCTTCCTTATCACGCCGGGTCAGTTCATGCTTTTTGATAACGCCGTTCATATAATCGGGCACATAAGCGCCTACCACCAGTCCGTACTGCGTCTTGCCGTTCATGGTCTGGGCATAGATGTAATAATTCTCTTTATCATCCTGCACCAACCAACCTTTATCGCGAAACAGACGGAAGTTTTCTGCCGCCTTGGTATAGACTTTCTCGTCGTGTTCGTCTGTTCCGACCGGAAAATCTATTTCAGGTTTAATGATATGATACAGTGATTTCTCGTTTCCGGCAGCTTCTGCACGAGCCTCTTCTGAGTTCAACACATCATACGGACGTGATGCGACCTGTTCTACCAAGTCCTGTGGAGGGCGGATGCCTTTAAATGGTTTTATTGTTGCCATAAAACTGGGGATTATTTGTTCACTCTAAATTTTTCGCAACCCTCTTTCAGGAAGCCTACAATCTGTTTCGCCGCAGCAATACCTGCATTGATATTTGCCTCGGCAGTCTGAGCACCCATCTTCTTCGGTGTTGAGAAATAACGTCCGGCAAAGAGTTCGGTAAACTTCGCATTGGCAGCAGGCATAATATCGGTGATGTATTTAAAGTCCGGACGTTCTTCCATCAGCTGAATCAGTTCATCCTCATTGATCACCTCTTTACGGGCCGTATTGACCAAAATAGCTCCTTTCGGCATATTCTTCAGTAAATCACAGTTAATGGAATTCTTTGTTTCGGCTGTAGCCGGAATATGCAGTGAGACGATATTACAAATTTTGTAAAGTTCTTCGGCCGAGTCGACGGCTTTCACTCCATCTTTTTCAATCACATCTTTCGGGCAGAAAGCATCGTAAGCGTAAAGCTCCATGCCGAATCCTTTGGCAATACGTGCCACATTGCGTCCCACATTGCCATAAGCGTGGATACCCAGTTTCTTTCCCATCAGTTCCGTACCCGACGTTCCATTATAGAAATTGCGGACGGCATAAACGAGCAGCCCGAACACCAATTCGGCCACGGCATTCGAATTCTGCCCCGGAGTGTTCATTACGCACACACCGTGTGCGGTAGCGGCGTTTAAGTCCACATTGTCATATCCGGCACCTGCACGGACTACTATTTTCAATTCCTTCGCAGCCTCAAGCACTTCCGCATCGATGATATCGCTGCGAATGATAATGGCATTCGCATCTTTCACCGCGTCAAGTAATTGAGCCTTATCTGTATATTTTTCAAGCAGAGCCAATTCGAATCCGGCTCCTTCTATTTCTTTCTTTATACCATCTACGGCAATTTTGGCAAATGGTTTTTCGGTTGCAACAAGTACTTTCATTTCCTTTGTTATGTTTTGGGGATAATTCACCACAGAGGGACACAGATTTGTCTTTCTTCTTCAATTATGGCACTCTGTGGTGAAATCACATTATTAATGAAGTTTCTCAAATTCCTGCATGCAGTCAATCAGCGCCTGTACACTTTCCTTCGGCATCGCATTATAACAAGATGCACGGAAACCACCTACAGAACGGTGTCCTTTAATGCCGGACATACCTTTGTCCGTAGCGAATTTCAGGAAATCGGCTTCAAGGTCTTTGTATTCCGGTGCCATTACGAAACAGATATTCATGCGTGAGCGGTCCTCTTTAGCAGCCGTTCCCACAAACATCTTGTTGCGGTCTATCTCGGCATACAGCATATCTGCCTTTTCGGTAGCCCGGCGATCCATCTCTTTCACGCCACCCTGAGCCTTGATCCAGCGCAAAGTCTGCATCGCAGAATATATAGGCAATACGGGAGGTGTATTAAACATAGATCCGCCGTCAATATGGGTTTTGTAATTCAACATACTCGGGATGTAACGTGACACTTTGCCCACTGCATCGTCCTTTACGATAACAAAAGTGACACCGGACGGAGCCAGATTCTTCTGTGCACCACCATAGATACAGATGTACTTCGAAACATCTACCGGACGAGAGAAAATATCAGATGACATATCGGCAACCATCGGAATCGGTGAATCGAGATCTCCCTTCAACTCTGTACCATAAATCGTGTTGTTGGTTGTCACATGGAAATAGTCTGCATCAGCAGGTATGGTAAAGTCTTTAGGGATAAACGTATAGTTTGCGTCAGCCGAAGAAGCTACCTCAACCACTTCGCCAAACCCTTTCGCTTCTTTCATCGCTTTCTTCGCCCAAACACCGGTGTTCAGGTAAGCAGCTTTCTTTTCAAGGAAGTTGTAAGGTACCATACAGAACTGCATACTGGCACCACCGCCCAAAAAAAGTACCGAATACCCTTCGGGGATATTAAGTATTTCCTTAAACAAAGCTACGGCTTCGTCCATGACTGCCTGAAAATCTTTGCCTCGGTGGCTGACTTCCAAAACAGAAAGACCTGAACCGTTGAAATCGAGAATAGCTTTCGCTGTTTCTTCTATTACTTCGCGAGGGAGAATGGAAGGGCCTGCACTGAAATTATGCTTTTTCATTTGATGAGTGTTTTTGGTTATACAATTTCGTTATTTTATGTCTACTGACATGGCGAATTTACGAATTTATTTCCTCTCAACAAACGTTTCTCTATAAAATTACAATCTCAGAGGGCATTTATCTTACTTTTTAATGGTTTATGCAGGAATTATACACCATTTTGTTATCTATACATGCCAAGATGGTAGAAAAAAGTTCAAACTGATATTATTACAAGGCTATCTATTTTGAAATGAAAGAGAGAGTGACTAAAAAATGAATATTTATAAGAAGAAGAGGCAAAGACCGTAAAGAACCGGGGGCGGACGACCGGAGCGCCGGGATGTAGGGAAAGAAGAGCCGGGATCTGAAAAAACTGTTTCACCACAGATTTCACAGATTAACACAGATTGATGATTTATCTTATCAGCAATAAAACTAAAAGTAATCGGTGAAATCGGTGGTGCCGTGCCCCCTCTATCAAATAAATCCGTTTTAATCCGCCTCTTCAATCACCGTCTTCATCCCTTTGATCTTCTCACCGCGTATAAGCGTCAGCAATTGCTTGACCTTAGACCGCCGCACGGCTACAAAAGCATAATGGTCCTTCACATCGATTGCTCCAACGTCTTCACGCGCCAGATTTCCTTTCTTATAGAGGAATCCGGCAATATCGATCTTACTCAATTTGTCCTTCTTCCCTTTACCTATATAAATAGTTATCCACTGAGGTTTAGACGGACGGGGCGCGTTCTCCGGTAAGTCAAAGATATCGAGTTCCGAAGGTATATAATCCGGCACGCGTTCCTCCGGATTCAATATCAGATAAGAAGTACCCGTCGCATCCCAGCGGGCAGTACGTCCGTTACGATGAGTAAAAGCTTCTTCATTCACCGGGATATGATAATGGATGATATGCTCCACCTCCGGGATATCAAGTCCGCGGGCAGCCAAGTCTGTAGACACCAGCACCGGACAGCTGCCATTACGGAACTTATACAGTGCCCGTTCCCGATCCGGTTGCTCCATACCTCCATGAAAGCGTTCATTGGAAACTCCTTTTTCCGTTAGTAAGGCACTCACACGGTCCACCGCATCCCTGTGGTTACAGAAAACAATACTCGAACTGCTTCCCAACGTACAAAGCAACTTATAGAGGGTTTCTATCTTATCTTTAGCAGGCGAAACCACCTTCATCAACCGCAAGCGTGATTCCTCCACATCGTTTGTCAGGAAATCAAGCTTTATCGTACGGTTCAGTCCTGTAAATTGCGGAATCTCTTCCGCATCTGTTGCCGAAGTCAGAAAACGTCGTTTCAAGTCGGGCAACTGTCCGATAACCGTTGCCATCTCTTCCTGAAAACCAAACTCCAGGCATTTATCAAATTCATCGATCACCAACAGGCTCACTGTGCTTGCATCGAAGTTCTGCTTGGAGAGATGGTCGTTCATACGGCCGGGCGTACCGATGATAACCTCCGGCTGCATTCCTTTCATCGTCCGATGCTCTTCCATTGCCGGACGTCCGCCATAACAACTCATTGCCTTGAACTCTGTTCCCATCGCCTTGAACACCTGCTCTATCTGCAACGCCAACTCGCGCGAAGGCACCAGCACCACAGCTTGTACTCCTTTCACATCAGCCCTCAGACTACCGACCAACGGTAACAAGAAAGCAAGGGTCTTGCCCGAACCTGTGGGCGAAAGCAATATCAGGTCTTCGCCACCTTTATTAAATGCCTCAATAGATGCTTCCTGCATCGGATTGAGCTGTTCTATTTTCAACCTATCGAGTATCTCCTTCAATCCATTCATTGTTTTTTCTTTCTCTTGTTTAATCCTTTAATTGATATATAAAGTAAGGGTCATCATTATAATAAGTAATCAGCATCAGGCGGTTCAACCGTCCGTCCACCATCATAGAAATGCTGAAATTATCCAACTTATACTTTCGGACCGGATTACCATTCCAATCGTACTGCTCTACGTACATATAGCGATTTCCTTTATCATTGTCACTGCCCACTGCATAAGGTGTACGTCCCGAATAGGAAATATACACATAATCTCTCGTCGGAGACACCTGCATATAATGCGTTACGTTCGCATCCAATCCATCAGCAATGTTTAAAGTTTCATCATCAAAACCTTTTTGCTGGAAGTTCAGAGTCCGGACGCTATCACCTTTCATATTCATGAACTTCACTATCTTGAAGTATTTATAAGCATAAACCATCCGATTTCTCTGCGGATTGGCAGCCAAAGATCCCAAAACCGGTGATTTTCGAGCGAACCTCAATGTCAACGGATAGCGTTTTTCTTCTTTCAATGAATCACCCTCCACCTTGATTGTACGTATATAGCGTCCTGACTGATAAACAAATTCATCCTTGCCAATCTCTTGCAAATCGTTTACTCCCCATTTTTCTGTAGGAAATAACGTATAGAGATACGTTTGGTTCAGTTCCTTATCCAACCGATATATCCTTCCATTACTTCTTTCATACAGACAGCATAATGCTTCCTTATCAACCGAAGGCACCACCTCCGGTATAAGAAATTCATCCGGTCCGTTACCCTTTACCCCCACAGTCTTTATGTAGGTCATGGCCGGATAATGGAAAACAAAGTAAGGTGCCCTATAATTTTTCTGCACCAAAATACTGTCCGAGCAGAGTAACATCCTGTCTTCGGACGTCTTGAATATAAAAGTATCGGGCTCAACGATCTGCTGCCCCTTCAGTTCGACAACTTCCCCAAACGGATCCTGATCTTTCAGAAAGACCTCGCCCGTCTCCAGTGGAGCTAAAGAAACGATATCCTTCTCCATTGCTTGGGCAATGACACTGTCCTGCACCTGTACTCCGTCTCCGGCTGCACTTTTCTGTCTTCCGCCACACGATAGTAAGTTCACGCCCAATAGAACGAAACAAACTGAACTGACAACTCTGTTTTTCATAGCTGTTTCAATTTTAACGATGACACAAAGATAAAAAAAAACTGCTTCCGGACAGCCGAAAGCAGTTTCTTTATTATAATTCCCGAAGGATTATCCACCGAAGTTATCAAACATCAGGTTCTTAGCCGGAACACCAAGATCGTCAAGCATCTTCTCAACAGCCTTGCTCATCGGGCCAGGACCACACATGTAATATTCAATGTCTTCCGGAGCTTCATGGTTCTTCAGGTAAGTTTCGTAAATCACGTTGTGTACGAAACCTGCTGTATACTTCACGCCGGCTGCGTCTGCTGCAGGGTCCGGACGGTCAAGTGCCAAGTGGAACTTGAAGTTCGGGAAATCTTTTTCAATCTGCAGGAAGTCTTCCAGATAGAACACCTCGTTCAGTGCACGGGCACCGTAGAAGTAGTTCATCGTACGGTCGGTGATGTGCAGTGTCTTCGTCAGGTGCATAATCTGAGCACGCAACGGAGCCATACCTGCACCACCACCAATCCACATCATTTCGTTCTTCGAGTCGAGGATCGGGTGGAAGTCACCGTAAGGGCCACTCATGGTCACCTTATCACCCGGCTTCAGCGTGAAGATGTAAGAAGAAGCGATACCCGGCATCACATCCATAAAGCCCGGTCCCTGGTCTTTCGGTTTGAAAGGAGGAGTAGCGATACGTACAGTCAGCATGATGCGGTCACCTTCAGCCGGATAGTTGGCCATAGAGTAAGCACGGATAGTCGGCTCGTCATTGCGGCACTTCAAGCCCAGCAGACCGAATTTCTCCCATGCCGGAAGATATTCGTCACCAATCAGGCTCTTATCGATATCCTTATCATAATCCATCGAGAAGGTAGGAATCTTGATCTGAGCATACGAACCCGGCACGAAGTCCATGTGTTCGCCCGGAGGCAGAGCCACGATAAACTCTTTGATAAACGTAGCCACGTTCTTGTTCGAGATCACCTCGCACTCCCACTCTTTCACACCCAGGATAGACTCGTCGATCTTGATAGACATATCCTGTTTCACCTTTACCTGGCAACCGAGGCGCCAGTGATCGGCCTGTTCTTTACGAGAGAAGAAACCGGTTTCGGTAGGCAAAATCTCGCCACCGCCTTCGAGCACCTGGCAACGGCACTGTCCGCACGAACCCTTACCACCACAAGCCGATGAAAGGAACACATTGTTGGCAGACAACGTACCCAGCAGTGTACCACCCTGAGATGTTTTCAGTTGTTGCTCTCCATTCATCGTAATCGTAACCTCGCCCGAAGGAGAAAGATAGCTCTTCGCAACGAGCAGTATAATGACAAGCAGGATGATCACCACAAGGAAGACTCCGATACTTGCTAATATTAAAGACGTCATTGTTTTATTCTTTTTACTTTAGTTATAACTTCAATCCAGAGAAACACATAAAGGCCATAGCCATCAGTCCTACTGTGATAAACGTAATGCCCAGACCTTTCAGCGGAGCGGGAACATCAGAGTAGGCCATCTTTTCGCGGATAGCAGCCAGACCGACGATAGCCAGTAACCAACCGATACCGGAACCGAGCGCGTATACCACAGCACTACCTACACCGGTGATGGCCTGCGGGTTCGACGGATCCATCGTGATTCTCTGTTGCATGAACAGTGAGGCACCCATGATGGCACAGTTAACGGCGATCAGCGGCAGGAAGATACCCAGTGAAGCGTAGAGCGAAGGGCTGAATCGTTCCACTACCATTTCTACCAACTGCACGATACCGGCAATAACGGCAATAAAGAGAATAAAACTCAGGAAGCTGAGGTCAACACCTTCAATGATAGCATTGGCAGCCAGCACCTTTGTCTGAAGCAAGTAGTTGACCGGCAACGTAACGATCAAAACAAAAGTTACGGCGATACCCAGTCCTACAGCAGTTTTCACATTCTTCGACACAGCCAGATATGAACACATACCCAGGAAGAAGGCGAATATCATGTTGTCCACAAAGATGGAGCGGACGAATAAACTTAATAATTGTTCCATAATTTTTCTTTTACTTTCTTAGGTTGTATTACTTTTCCTGGAGTTCTTTGCAACGGCTGCGCTGATACCAGATGATACAAGCACAGATGATCAGTGCCATCGGCGGCATCAACATCAAACCATTGTTGATATAGCCCATCTTGTAGAATGACTCGGGGATAATACGGAAATTGAGCAATGTGCCCGATCCGAGCAATTCGCGGAAGAAAGCCACGATAATCAGAATCTTGGCATATCCCAGACCATTACCCACACCGTCGAGGAATGACTCCCACGGGCCGTTTGCCATGGCAAATGCTTCCAGACGTCCCATCAGGATACAGTTTGTAATGATCAGACCTACGTATACCGAAAGCTGCACGCTTACGTCATATGCAAATGCCTTCAGCACCTCACTTACTATAGTTACCAACGCAGCTACTACCACCAACTGTACGATGATACGGATACGGTTAGGAATCGTCTTACGCAGCAAAGAGATAACGACGTTTGCAAAGGCCGTAATCACAGTTACCGAAAGACCCATCACGATAGCCGGTTCCAGTTTGGCCGTTACAGCCAGCGCCGAACAGATACCGAGCACCTGCACGGTTACCGGGTTATTCAATCCCAGCGGAGTAGCGAATACTTCTTTATTCTTTTTAGAAAATAATTGGCTCATATTCTATCGTTCCTCCTTAATTATTAGTTAAAAATTTATCGTACTGGCTCAGACAAGCTTTGATCATGGCGTCCACACCTTTCGAAGTGATTGTACCACCCGAAATACCGTCCACCTGATAAGCAGGGTCTGTCACCTTTCCGTTTTTCTCTACAGCCAGTGCAACCTGTCCGTCTTTCAACACCTTCTTGCCCGAGAATTCACCCTGGAAAGCGGTTGTCGCAATTTCGGCACCCAATCCCGGAGTTTCGCTGGCATGCGAGAAATAAACACCATAAACAGTGTCCTTATCAGCATTTAAAGCCACATATCCCCAGATAGCGCCCCAAAGGCCGGCGCCATAAACCGGTACCACATACTTGGTCTCTCCGTCTACCTCACATACGAAAACGTGCAAACGATTGTTCTCCTTTGCTTCTTTTTCGTAGCTGATAGAGAAACCATCCGTATTTTCTGTCAGAGTGCCATCTACGTTCATCAGCATGTCACCCTTTACATATTTATTATATTCAGCATCGGCGTCTTTCACATCTCTGATGTTCAAAGCAGCCAGAATTTGCTTCTTCGTATCCAGCTCCTGATTCTTGTTCTGAATCGCTTTCAGTGAAGAGCTGACGAATGCGAGCAGGAATGCCACGATAACAACCATTACCGAAGCATAAATGATAGTATAAGAATTACTATTTGTATTCATCTTTCTTGTTCGGTTTAATTGTTAGACTTAATAGCGCGTTTTTCACGCAGTTTGATGTTGCTCTGAACCACACAGTAGTCAATCAGCGGAGCGAAGATGTTCATCAGCAGGATAGCGAGCATCATACCTTCGGGATAACCGGGGTTCAGCACACGAATGATGATGGCCATCGCACCGATCAGGAATCCGAAGATATATTTACCGGTCTCCGTACGTGCAGAAGTCACAGGATCGGTAGCCATAAATACGGCACCGAAGCAGAAACCACCCAGCACGAGGTGTTCGTACCAAGGCATGTGAGCCATGGCAGTGTCCGGACCTACAGCATTGAAAATCCAGCCCATGAAAGCACCACCTACGAATACGGAAAGCATCGTTTTCCAGCTTGCGATACCTGTCCACAACAGGATAGCAGCACCAATCAGAATAGCAATCACACTGGTTTCACCGATAGAACCCGGAATCAGGCCGGTCACCATGTCCCAGGAGAAAGCCGGGAACCCGTTCGGATCGGTAGCAGTAGATGCTACCCCCAACGAAGTGGCCGCTGTCAGTCCATCTACCGTATTACCCAGTCCGAAGATACTGTCTTGCGCCACCCAAACGGCGTCACCCGACATCTTGGTAGGATATGCGAAGAACAGGAAAGCACGGGTAACGAGCGCAACATTGAACACGTTCATACCTGTACCGCCGAATACTTCTTTAGCGAAGATAACAGCAAATGCAGTAGCTACCGCCAGAATCCACAACGGACAGTCCACCGGTACGATCATCGGAATCAGGATACCCGAAACGAGGAAACCTTCCTGAATTTCTTCTTTCTTCCACTGTGCTACGACAAACTCGATGCCCAGACCCACTACATAAGATACGATAATCTTAGGCAGTATGGCCAGGAAACCGTAAATGAACATTTCGATGAAACCACCCTGAGCTCCGGTGTGAGTGAAATGCTGGTAACCTACGTTGTACATACCGAACAGTAAAGCCGGTATCAACGAAATAACCACAATCGACATGATACGTTTGCTATCAATCGAGTCGTGGATGTGCGCTCCCGATTTCGAAGTGGTGTTTGGCACGAACAAGAATGTTTCGAAACCGTCGAACACCGAACGAAACGCGTGGAGTTTGCCGCCCTCTTCAAAGTTCGGCTTTATCTTATCGAGATAATTTCTTAACGCTTTCATTAATTATGAATTATATAAATTATGTGTTATGAATTACATCATTTCAGCACGAAGCATATCGAGTCCGGCACGAACGATGCGTTGCAATTCCAGTTTCGAAGAGTCGACAAACTCACACAAAGCAAAGTCTTCGGGCGCTACTTCGTAGATACCCAGAGCTTCCATGCGGTCGATGTCTCCGGCAATGATTGCTTTAATCAGGAATTCAGGCAGAATGTCCATCGGGAACACCTTGTCGTATTCGCCGGACATGATCATGTGGCGTTCGCCTCCCTTGATACGGGCATCGAGCACATACTCTTTCTTATTTCCCATCAACCAGCTGAAATACGAACGGTTCACGCTGAACTGATTGAAACGTGGCATAATCCATCCCAACATTTCGTGGATGTCGTCGCCTTCGGGAATCACGGTCAACTGACTGTCGAAAGCACCGAGGAATCCGTTTGGTTTCACCTGCTTGCCTGTCAGCACATTACCGCTGATGTAACGCAACTCCTTATCTTTTGTCACGTTTCCGGCAAACACATTGGTCAACAATGCACCTACTTTCAGTTTGCAATAAGCCGGTTTCAGGACTTCAGAGCCTGTAACGGCTACAGTGCGTGTCAGATCCACCCGTCCGGAATTGAACAGACGTCCGATGAAGATCACAGCTTCTGCGCCGATGGTCCACACGGTTTCACCTTTCACCACAGGAGCTACATGATTGATTTGCACCCCTACATTTCCGGCAGGGTTCGGTCCGTCAAATACGGTTACCGTGACATTTTTAGCCTGTGTCAAGGCTGTCGTTTTTTGTTTGCTGCTAATACCGAGATACGTCTTGGCGATCTTAGCCAGGGCATCCAGTCCAGTCTGGAAATTAGCTTCTTCCCCTTTCAGAGCGAACTCAAAATCGGGTGCCAGCGGGTTGCTGTCGAAAGCAGAAATGAAAATAGCCCGCGGAGCGACTGTCGGATCGGCAATCACGTCATACGGACGCTGTCTCATAAATGCAAACATACCAGCTTCCAAGAGTGCAGCTTTCACAGCCTCACCGTCGAGTTTGGATACGTCCTTCTTGCCGAATTCTTCGTAATCCTGCTCAGCAGCGGCTTCAACCACGATGTTCAGCACCTTACGGCGTGCACCGCGCTCCACGCTTGTTACAACGCCGCTAACGGGCGAAACAAATTTAACTTCAGGATGGTTCTTGTCGATAAACAAGGGTCCCCCGGCCATCACATATTCCTGTTCTTTCACCACCACCTTCGGAGTCACTCCTGGGAAATCATCGGGTACGAGTGCGTAGAATCCCGGTTCTTTCACCGTTGAGAGCTCTTCAGCAGCTTTTCCTTTCAGGTTGATGTCAAGGCCTTTACGTAACTTTATTACATTTGCCATGTGATTATATAAAATAATGGTTTCATAATTTGCCCGCAAAAGTAATAAATAATAATGTGAATAAAGAGGAAATGTGAAAGGAATTAAGGAGATATTTCTTTAATTAGCATCGTTAACGATCACAAAGATACTAAAAAGGCTAAAATTATCACTGATGAATGGTCAACAAAGAACGAGGAACAGGCTATGCTGAATGAATTATTGACGGCGAACAGGGGATGCCGGAAAGTATAAATTATGGGGGGAGGACATAGCCATCCGGAAAGAAGGGTATAGCCTTAGTTGTAAAAGGGTGTAGCCCTATGGATGAAAGGGTGTAGCCCCAACAGCAAAAGGGTGTAGCCATCCGCGGAGGACAGCTACACCCCTTTTTATTTAGCGTCGATCGTTTTGAACCCTTCAATCGATATATAAAGAATCTCCTCTCCCCCCCAAAGGACGCTCCCCTTATAAACCGGGAGAGAATGAAGGCAATACACAAACCTGTTGACCGTTCATCATTCAGAGTTCATCATTCAGAGTTCATTTCACTCTTCCGGAGCAAACATCGGGTCCCAGGCAGGCAAACGAACAGGTTTCTGCTTCAGAACTTCCAACACTTTGGGAGTTGCGAATTTCTTTTCTACCACCAGGCGGAACATATATTCGTTGAACCACTGATCCGTCATAATCAAGTGTCCCTGATAGCCATTGGCAGCTCCCCAACTGTTTTCCACCATCCATTTCACCGGTTTGCCATCCTTAATGTCTACCGCCATCAGAGTCATGGCATGGCTCGATCCACTGGCAAATGTCTGCACACGCTGTTTCTTATCCATACCGAAAGTGGTACCCATCAACGAAGCATAGTCATAGTTGTTCACATCCAGCAATCCGCGTTCCGAGTTCAAGAATTTACCTACATCACACGAAAAATACATCATCGTACTATCCTTCAGCGAAGCGATGGCCATCTCCTTGATTTCATCGGCCGGCAGGTTAACATACGTCCAGTTGCGTCCGTCATAACGGTGACGGTCAAAGTCGATTTCATAACACTTATAATATTCACGGCTCGGATCGTTCATCAGCATCACGTAATTGTCCAGCAGATTCTTGTCGCCGTATTTTTCGAGGAACGACATCGGTGTGTATTGTGCAGTCTCCACCGGATTTCCTTTTTCATCTTTACGCGTCCAGGTAAACTCCGTAGGCGGAACCCCCAGATTCAGCACCAGCATGCGGTATACGGTGCCCAGCATTTCCGTTTTGCTGTTTTCAAGCGCAGGCAGTTTGTCTCCCTTTGCAGCCTGATCACGCAGTTGCAGACCAAATTCACGCAATTTTTCAGCAATCAGCCCAGCCATGCGTGATGTATTCTCGCTGCTGTTCGTCTCAGGCATCACCTCTTTGGGCACCAGACCATATTTAGAAACGATGTCGGCTACACCTGTAAACGTACCTCCGTCACTCAGCGGATTACGGAACAGCCACTCCACCATTTTGTCGTCCATCGGCTTCTCACGGGTGTCGATGACACCTTGCAGGAAAAGATTCGCTTTCTCCAGTTGATCCCAGAAGAAGTTGTAATTCTGAGAAAACTCAAACGATCCGAGTCCGTACCGGGCGATGGCTTTGGCGCGCATCACATTCAGGCCGGTGAACAGCCAGCAACGACCGGACGATTTCTGGTCTGTAATTCCTTTTGAGTCTACTTTAATAGAAAAATGGGTATCCATTCCCTTCAGGTTGTCCTGATTCAGAGCCAGCTTACGGATATCGTTGTTACCGATCGCGTTACGGATGGCCTTGTCGGTTGTCGTGCCCTGGTAGTTTTGTTTAATCCGGTTCAGCATTTCGGGGCTGATACCTCCCTTGTCCTGCTGTGCATACACACTTAAGAATGCGGCACTCAGAACAAAAACAGATAATATTCGTTTATTCATGTGGTAAAGTAATTTGGTTAATAAAGGAGCCTTCTCCTTTTTCTTTGCAAAAATAGCATCCTTTTCCGGATTTTTTGTCACAGTATTTAGATTTATTATCTATTCGAATGAAAACTAATCCAAATAAAATAGTTTCCTTTGCACCCATATTCGTACAAAGCAATGAAAAAATATATAATAGGTATATTGATGGCGATCATGCCCGCCACATTCACTGTGGCTCAAGAAGAAGGCACTACGCTCAGCACTGACACGACAAATCAAGACAGCATTCCCGCCCTATCCAAGCGCGAACTACGACGTCAGCGGGTGGCCCGCCGTAACCTTCACTACAATATTCTCGGAGGTCCCAGCTACACTCCCGATTTCGGTCTGCTGATTGGCGGTAGCGGGTTGATGACCTTCCGGATGAATCCCTGCGACACCACCCAGCAGCGCTCTGTAGTGCCCGTAGCCATTGCCCTGATGTTCAATGGCGGACTCAACCTGTTCTCCAAGCCGCAACTTTTCTTTAAGGGCGACCGTTTCCGTATTTTCGGACAGTTCAGTTATAAAAACACACAGGAAAACTTTTACGGCATCGGTTACAGTACCAATAAGGATTATGTGCGCAGCGACACCACCAGCCAGTATCGTTACAGCGGATTGCAGATCAACCCTTGGTTCCTGTTCCGCCTGGGCGAAAGCAACTTCTTTGCCGGTCCGCAAGTCGACCTCAATTATGACCACATGTACGATCCGGCCAAATACCTTGTCGACCAACCCTCTTATAAAGCAGCCGGCGGTACAGAGAAAGGCTATAAGAACTTCAGTTCAGGTGTCGGTTTCCTGCTGACTTATGATACACGCGACGTACCTGCCAATGCCTATCGCGGCATGTATCTCGACTTCCGAGGCATGATGTACCAAAAATTCCTGGGAAGCGACAACAACTTCTACCGTTTGGAGATAGACTACCGCCAGTACAAAACGCTGCGCAAACGCGGTGTGCTTGCATGGACCGCCCAAAGTAAAAACGTATTTGGCGACGTTCCACTCAATAAATACGCGCTAAGCGGCACTCCGTTCGACCTTCGGGGATATTATATGGGGCAATACCGCGATAAATCGTCACACGTCGTCATGGCCGAATATCGCCAGATGATCAATACGGACAAGGGCAACTGGGTGAAACGCATGCTCAGCCATGTAGGCTATGTGGCATGGGCCGGATGCGGATTTATGGGTCCCAATCCGGGAAAAATAGAGGGTGTTCTGCCCAACATGGGCGTGGGTCTCCGCATAGAAGTACAGCCCCGTATGAACGTCCGTCTCGACCTGGGACGCAACATGGTGAACAAACAAAACCTGTTCTATTTCAACATGACCGAAGCATTTTAAATAAATTATATTCAAATTCAATGCTATATTTATAAAAAAAAGGGGTATATTTAGGGCATTAGTTGCAGATTTGTCTTATCTTTGCACAGATTTCACAAGCATACAGACAATATATACAAATAAATATACCCGTTTATGAAAAGAATCCTATTCATATTCATTAGTATACCCCTACTCTTATTTGGTGCAGCTTCTCTTGTATATGCGCAGGAAACCAGCGATTACTCTAAACTGACTACGGAAGACTATACTAATATTTCCCTCCCCCCACTCGACCTTCTGTTCGAAAATGCCAAAGGAGGACCGATCTATGAACTGGCCGGTGTAAAAGAGCAGATAGAGCGCAAACTGCTGGCCAAGGAAAGACGCGCGTTCCTGAAGTTCTTCAGTGCCCGGGGTACTTATCAATGGGGAAAAGTAGGTATGGATAATACCTTTACTGATGTATCTACGCCCATCATGTACAACTACAATACATCCAAACAAACCATGTATACGATAGGTGGCGCTATCAACATCCCCTTTGACGAATTATTCGATCTGTCTCCTCGCGTTAAACGCCAGAAGCTGAATGTAAAAGCCGCTGCCTTGGAACGGGAAGTAAAGTTTGAAGAGATGAAGCGGGAAATCATCGAAATGTACGCAACCGCAACCTCTCAACTCAATGTATTAAAACTGCGGGCGGAAGCCTTGGAATTGGCAACTATGCAGTATGATGTAGCCGAGAAGAATTTTGTAAACAACATCATTGACACGGGAAATTTGTCTGTCGAGAAGCAAAGACAATCCGCTGCATTAGAAGCTTTCGAAAAAAGTAAGTTTGAAGTAACCAAAAGCCTGATGATTCTGGAAGTCATCACCCGTACACCTATTTTAAGAAAATAAACAATCATACATTATGGACTATGTATTTTATCTGCTCCGTTCCCTCTATCGCGTGAAATGGTGGATCCTGTTGGGTACGGCCCTTATTACCGCTTTTGTATATTTCCGTATAGGACGGATGCAGGGAGGTTACAATGTGGAATCCACTCTTTATACAGGGGTTGTATCGGGCTATGGCATCGAAGAAACGACTAAAGTAGACTGGGCGTTGGCTCAAAACTCAATGGACAACCTGATCAATATCCTGCAATCGGAAAGTACCCTGAAGCGTGTCTCCCTGCGTCTCTTCTCACGCGTCCTGGTAAAAGGAAGGCCGGATAAAGACAACGAAGGAATCACCGCCTCCAGCTATAATTATACTTACAATCACATGAAGAACAGTAAGGATGGTAAAGCACTGGTTGCCTTGATCGATCGGAACAGCGAAGACAAGACCATGGAGAACTTCATGAAATATGAACGTCCGGACAAAGAAAATTACATTTACGGATTGTTTTATTTTCAGCATGTATTTTACAGTTATCAAGCCCTGAAGAGGATCAAAGTAGAACGTAAGGGAAACAGTGATTTAATCAAGACCAGCTATCAGTCCGGCGATCCGGGCATTGCCTATAATACGATTGACATCCTGATGAAGGAATTTGTCAACGAATATCAGGCACTCCGTTACGGCGGCACCGATAAAGTGATTGAATACTTTGCGGGAGAATTGAAACGCATCGGTAAAGAACTTGCCGGACAGGAAGACAATCTGACCCAATATAATATAGACAACCAGATTATCAATTACTATGACGAGACCAAAGAGATAGCTGCCATCAATAAAGAATTTGAATTGCGCGAACAAGATGTAGAGTTTGCTTACAACAGTTCGAAAGCGATGCTTATGGAGCTCGAGAGACAGATGGACGCAAACTCTAAACAACTGATCCATAACGTACAGTTAGTGGATAAACTAAAGCAGACGAGCAATTTAACCGGAAAAATCACTGAGATGGAAACGATTTCATCGCCAAGTGACAGCACCGGAACCAAGCTCCAAGCCTACAAAGACCGCTTAGCGCAAAATCGGAAAGAATTGTCAAGCATTGCCAGCCGATACGTGAACGGACAACATTCCAAAGAGGGAGTTGCCCGAAACACCATCGTGGAACAGTGGCTCGACCAACTACTGCTTTTTGAAAAAGCGAAAGCCGAACTGAAAATCGTACAAAAAAGCCGTAACGACCTGAATGCGAAATACACTCACTTCGCTCCGGTAGGCACCACCATTAAGCGCAAAGAACGCGTCATCAACTTTACCGAACAGAGCTATCTGACCAACTTAAAAAGTTATAACGACGCTTTATTGCGCAAAAAGAACCTGGAGATGACCGCCGCCATCCTGAAGGTGCTCAATCCGCCTGCCTATCCGATCAATCAGGAATCTGTAGGAGGACGGAAAATTGTAGCGATGGCATGTGCCGGAGCCTTTATCTTTTTAGTGGCAGTATTCCTGTTGATAGAACTGATTGACCGCACTCTGCGTGACACACCCCGTACGCGCAAGCTGACAGGCGGCATTGTACTGGGCTCCTATCCTGCTCCCATGAAGCCCGGCCCCGTCAACAAACAATGTGAGGATGCGGCCACCCGTTATATGGGCACCGCTATTCAACGTTTCTTCACCGGACGAGCAGAAGGGCTTCCTTTTATTCTCAATCTTCTCAGTACCGAAGAAGGCAGTGGCAAGTCCTATTTGGCAGAGCGCCTTAAGAACTATTGGGAATCGCTTGGCCTGAAAGTACGACTGCTGACCGACGGGATTGATTTCGATTCCGGTTCGCCCGGTTTCATACTATCCCAAAGCCTGAAAGAAATCTATACGCCTCAGTCCGAAGAAATCGTGATTGTGGAATACCGCAATCTGAAGCAAATAAACATACCGACACCCTTGTTGCAAGAAGCTCAATTGAACTTATTGGTTGCTTCGGCTATCCTTGGTTGGAAAGCGACTGACAAGGTATTACTCCAAAAGCTCAGGTTACAGATAGGAAAGCCTCCATATTTCTACCTCAACCGCGCGCCGAAGTACGAAGTAGAGACTTACACCGGTATGCTTCCGCCATATACCTGGATGCGCAAACAGATGTATCGGATCTCTCAACTCGCATTGACAGAAAGGTCTCTATACCGCCTCCGCAGCAAGAAAACCTCCAACGACAATCTCCAGGATGACGATGATGACGAATGATGAAGAAATCTATAAAGAACGGGATCCGGATACATCCGAGCCCGTTTTTTATCTTTTGTTTGCCTCCCAGTTGATACTGATGTTGATGGGGATGTTCATGTCCGTCAAGATGGGACTGGCCACTCTTCCTACTGTTACCGTATTGGGTGTGATTGCTTTAGGCAGATGTAGCAGCCGGAGTACAGACTGGAAACGGGGGAGAAACCTAATGGCAGGGCTTATCCTGATATGGGGGCTCTATTGCCTGTTCGAAATAGGCAACTCCAATCACGTGCAGGAAGCATGGAACATAGCCATCACCCAATACTTTTTCTACCCGTTGCTTTGCGCATTCTTAGTGCCCTTGACCATTCGCAATTATAAGGGAATAGAAGTTCTGCTACTGATTTGGTCCGTTTTCGTTTTAATAGCCACCCTGAAAGGTTACTGGCAAAAAAATCACGGTTTCAACGAACGGGAACTCTATTTTCTTTATGTACTTGGAGGACACCGTACCCATATCATCTGGTCCGGCATCCGCTATTTCTCCTGCTTTACCGACGCAGCCAACTATGGAGTCCACGCAGCCATGGCGGCCACCACTTTCGGCCTGTCCGCCTTCTTCATCCGTAAAAAGTGGATGAAGATATACTTCGGTGTCACCACCCTTTGCGCTCTTTATTGTGTTGGCATCTCGGGTACCCGGGCAGCCGTAGGCGTACCGTTGGGAGGAATCCTGCTGTATGTTTTAATCTCTAAAAACTGGAAAGGGTTTGTCTTCGGAGCCGTTTCTCTGTTTGCCGTCTTTTCATTTTTTTACTTCACTAATATCGGAGACAGCAACCAGTATGTCCGCAAGATGCGCTCTGCCTTCCGTCCCAGCAAAGATGCATCCTATCAAGTGAGGGTTGAGAATAAGCACAACATGAAAGCATTGATGGCAGTAAGACCTATCGGTTACGGGCTTGGCCTGTCGAAAGGAGCACGTTTTCAGCCCCGGGAGCTGATGCACTACCCGCCCGACTCATGGTTGGTGAGCGTATGGGTAGAAACGGGAATCATAGGACTGGTGCTCTATCTGCTTGTTCATGGAGTACTCTTTGCCTGGTGTTCCTGGCTATTGATGTTTAAGGTGATGAACAAGCGCTTGAGAGGCTTGTTGGCCGCCTGGCTTTGTATGGCTGCCGGTTTCTTCGTTGCCGCCTATGTAAATGATGTGATGCAATATCCCAACTCCATTATCGTTTATACCGGTTTCGCCCTTTGCATAGCGGGTCCTTATATCGATCCCGTGATGCAGAAAGAAGAAGAGGAACTGAAAAAGAAGAAAAATAAGACAGAGCAAGAAGAATTTTATTAATAATTGAAATAGAAATGAATACGATTCACCACAGAGTACACGGAGGACACAGAGTTTTAATCTCTTGTTTATTAAGATGTTTAAGAGAAAGATATTCTCTGTGTTCTCTGTGTCCTCTGTGGTGAATAATACTCAAAACCGTTACATAAATGAAACAAACATCTCCTATCATCTCTTTTATCACCATCTGCTACAACGGCTTGAATGACACTTGTGAGCTGATAGAGTCGCTACGCACTACCATACACTCCGTCAGTTACGAAATCATTGTGGTGGACAACGCGTCCCGGCAAGATGAAGCCCGGATGATACAGGAACGATACCCCTTTGTGCGTACCCTCCGCAGCGAAAAGAACCTCGGATTCGCGGGAGGCAACAACCTCGGGATACAGATAGCCCAAGGACAATACCTGTTCCTGATCAACAATGACACTTACCTGACCGAAGACGGGCTGCCCGCCCTGATAGAACGGTTGGAGAGCAGTCCCCGCATCGGAGCAGTTTCGCCCAAGATCCGCTTCGCCTTCCCACCGCAAAACATCCAGTTTGCCGGCTACACCAAGTTGAGCCCCTATACGATGCGCAACAAGGCTTTGGGTATGGGATGTCCGGACGATGCAACTTTCAGCACGCCCCGCCCCAGCGCCTACCTTCATGGAGCCGCGCTGATGCTGAAACGGGAGGTCATCTGGAAAGCCGGACTGATGCCGGAGATTTATTTCCTCTATTATGAAGAGTTGGACTGGTGTACCAGCATGACGCGCGCCGGCTATCAGCTTTGGTACGAACCGCGCTGCACCGTTTTCCATAAAGAGAGCCAAAGCACCGGCAGGCAGAGCCCCCTTCGCGCTTTTTACATGATGCGAAACCGAATGCTTTACGCCTGGCGCAACCTGTCGGGAATGGAGCGCTGCCTGTCCATCGTTTACCAGATGCTGGTAGTAGCTCCCAAAGACAGCCTGCGCTTCGCCCTGAAAGGACAGCCCAAGTTAGCAGGAGCCGTTTGGCGCGGAGTGAAGGATTTCTGGGCGCTGTGCTGAATCGTCTGCATAAATGTTTAAACAATAACCCAATACCAGACTTATGATACTAACCTTGATCGACTGGATTTTATTCATTCCGCTGGCGCTCTGCGTCAGCTATCTGCTGGTATATGCCATCGCTTCCAAATTCTATCGTTCCCCCATCTATCCGGAAGCGGACAAGTTGCACCGCATCGCCGTATTCTTCCCTGCTTACAAGGAAGACAAAGTCATCATCGACTCCGTACGCTCTTTCCTTGAGCAGGACTACCCCAAAGAGATGTACGATGTATACGTTATCTCCGACCACATGCAGGACTCCACCAACGAAGCCCTTCGGCAGCTCCCCATCCGTCTGCTGACAGCCACCTACGAAGACAGTTCCAAGGCCAAAGCTCTCCTGCTGGCCATCCGTGCCATCCAGGAGGACGGAAAGGCAAGCGGGCTAAGCGACTACCGGCTGGCTTACATGTATGACATCGCCGTGGTAATGGATGCCGACAACGTAACCGTCCCCGGTTTCCTTTCCGAAGTAAACCGTGCCTACTCTGCCGGAGTAAAGTCGATGCAAGCCCACCGCATAGGCAAAAACCTGAATACGGACATCGCCCTGCTGGACGGGGTGAGCGAGGAAATCAACAACGGATTTTTCAGGAAAGGGCACAATGTCCTCGGATTGTCCGCCGGCTTGGCGGGTTCGGGTATGGCTTTCCAGTATTCCTGGTATTACGAGGCTGTGGATCAACTCAGAACGGCGGGCGAAGATAAGGAGCTGGAGCTTCTGCTGATTGAGTACGAAATGCATACCGTCTACTTGGATCACCTGCCCGTCTACGACGAAAAGACGCAAAAGAAAGAGAACATCAAGAATCAGCGCCGGCGCTGGATGGCAGCACAATTCAGCATTCTGCTCAGGGCGTTGCGCTTCGTAAGAGACGTCAAGGAGGATGCGGGATGGTGGCGATGGTGGCCGGAACCGGATTTGACCAATAAAATTGTCCAATGGATGCTCCCCCCGCGCCTGGTGCAACTGACGGCCGTTTTCGGGCTGACACTGCTCGCCACATTAGTGAGCTGGCAGGCGGCACCCAAATGGTGGGTATTGTCGGCAGCACAGGTGGCAGCCATGTTCATTCCCGTCCCCGCCCGTCTGCTCAACGGCAGACTGCTGAAGGCACTGATGCAAGTACCCTCGCTGGCACTGGGAACCATCGCTAACCTGTTCCGGCTCAAAGGAGCTAACAAGAAATTCATACATACCGAACATGGGTGAGTGATAAATCACCACTCCGTGACACTGAGTTTCACGGAGTTTCAGTTCGCCACAAATTTCACAGATGAATACAGAGAATTTATTTTCTTTTGGATACCCATAAACGAGAGACCGGAACTCTATGAGCTTCTGTGATAAATCATCCTCTGCGAAACTCTGTGAGCCTTTGTAGTAAATTATCACTGAGTTTTGCAGTTCCTTCTGTTCCTCGTTCACCGTTCCTTGTTCAAAAACGCTCATCGTTGGTGCAATAAACGCAATCACCGATTTGAGAATCAAGATCCATCTTCTAATCAAAACAGTTTCGGTCAATATGTTCATAAGATTTCATTTTAAAAAGTTGAGAATATGTCTTCCTTTCGGGGAACGACCGGACAAAGCTAAGCATTGGAAGCAGAGAATACAAAAAAGTGGTGCAGATTGGTGCATTTCGGTGCAAAAGAGCACAGCGCTTTCCCGATGAAACACACCCTCTACCCAGGTTAAACAGAGCCTCTTTTACTCCCTTTTGAACCTTCCATTTCCACCATCCAGAGCCTCCAAAACACCAACACGGAGACCAGCATGCTTTCACACCCGCAATATTCTCTCAATCAGCTGTTTATAAAGGCAGCATCGAAACCTGCCAACATGAAAACCTGCACATAAATAAATAATAAACAAAAAAGATATATTAAAATATATCAGCAGAATTTGCGATCGGAGGACGATTTTTCACTATCATCTGATCTCACTGCTCCCGAAACAAATCCAGAACTCAGCATCATAAATCGCACCAGACTGTCCCGGAACTATTGGCGAGCTTACGAAAAAAGCGAATTTATCTACCACACAGGCCTCCGAGATGATGGAAATAAGCCGCAGCTTGCTATGCAAACTGGAGCACGGCAAAAACATGTCGACTGAAAAACTGGCAGACATCATCGCTTACTACATTGCTTTCATAGAAGAAAACTCGGAAGTGAAAATCAGTTGCCGGGAGATACTGAACGAAATCATCATGCAGGCCTCACCTTTTTCCTGAACGACATAAGATTCATTGTCTTTTTTTTTATTACTTTTGCAGAAACAGAGCCAAAACAAACATCATGAATGCATTAATCGTTTTCAACGAAAAAGATACAGACAACCTTTTTGTCCATATATTGTGCGATGCCATCCGCCGGCAAGGAATCCATGTCGAAAGATCCGTGCAAGCTTTCTGGGAATCGGACGCCCGTTACGACATCATCCATTTTCAATGGCCCGAAGAGGTAGTAGGATGGAACTGCACCGACCCATCAGTTATAGAAAAGCTGAAACAACGCATTGACCGTTTTCGTGCCGGAGGCAGCCATTTTGTGTATACACGCCACAATATCCGCCCACACTATTGTAACAGTCCTATCATCGGGCAGGCTTATGATATCATTGAGACAAACAGCGACCTGACCGTACACATGGGACAATTTAGTTTCGACGAGTTCAAAAGCCGCTACCCAAAGAGCCGGAACATTCTGATTCCGCACCATTTGTACGAACACACGTATAATGAAACGATTTCACAACAAGAAGCCCGACGACAACTGGGTATCCCGGCGGACCGCTACGTGATCACTTCATTCGGTAAGTTCCGCAATTGGGAGGAAATACGCATGGTGCTGGGCGCATATGTACACCTCAAGGAAAAGAAAAAGTATCTGCTGGCCCCACGCATGTTCCCGTTTTCAAAACATCCCGGATACAGCAACCCGCTGAAACAGCTCTTTTCCCACATCGGATATCACATAGGAATGCCATTGCTCAATAAAATATTGCACATGAAGACGGGAGCTAACGAGGAACTGATCAGTAACGAAGCCCTTCCATTATACATTATTGCCGCGGATGTAATATTCGTACAACGCAAACAGATTCTGAATTCAGGCAACGTACCGTTGGCTTTTCTTTTCCACAAAGTAGCTATAGGCCCGCAAACGGGAAACGTGGGAGAACTGCTGCGCAAGACCGGTAACCCGACATTTGACACCGCCCTCCCGAAGAGCATCGTTCATGCGCTGGAAGAGGCCGCTTCTCTGGAGCGGAAAGGACAAGGAGAAAAGAACTACGAACATGCCATCGCACACTTTGGAACAGAACGCATAGGCAGGATGTACGCCGAAGCCTACCGCTCGCTGCAATAAATAAGTCCGTGACCTAACAAATATTCATCTTATGACCTCTATCAAACATCAACTTTTCTCCGGAGTATTCTATACCGCCCTTGCCAAATACAGCGGCATAGGGGTGTCACTCGTCGTCGCGGGCGTATTGGCACGCCTGATTTCGCCGGACGACTTCGGCGTGATGGCCATAGCCACGGTGATCATTGCCTTTTTCAACCTGTTCACCGACGTAGGCCTGTCACCCGCCATCATCCAGCACAAAGGATTGACCCGGGAGAACCTGTCCGGACTCTTTTCTTTCACCATCTGGACAGGCATCGGCCTGGCACTGCTTTTCGCCGCTGCCTCGTGGCCCATTGCCGCCTACTACGACCGGGAAATACTGCGGACGCTGTGCCAGCTGCTGGCCGTCAACCTGTTTTTCGCCTCTGCCACCATCGTTCCCAACGCACTGTTCTACCGCAACAAAGAATTCAAATTCATCGCCCTGCGAAGCTTCGTCATACAGATCGCCACCGGTGCGGCAGCCGTCGTGGCGGCTCTGTGCGGAGCCGGATTGTATGCGCTGGTTATCGGGCCCATCCTGTCGGGCATCCTGATTTTCGTGGTCTCCATACGACGCTATCCGCAGCGCCTGAGGCTTACGTTGGGGCTGGACGTGTTGCGCCGGATATTCTCCTATTCTGCCTACCAGTTTCTGTTCAACATCATCAACTACTTCAGCCGGAACCTCGACAAACTACTGATCGGCAAGTACATGGGAATGTCTCCCCTGGGTTATTATGAAAAATCGTACCGCCTGATGATGCTGCCGTTACAAAACATCACACAGGTGATCACCCCGGTGATGCACCCCATCTTCAGCGAATACCAGAACGACCTTGAACGCCTGGCATCGGGTTACGAACGCATTGTCCGCTTTCTGGCCTTCATCGGACTGCCGCTGAGCGTGCTGCTGTACTTCACGGCCGGCGAAGTGACCCTGATCCTGTTCGGCGACCAATGGATGCCCTCCATCCCTATATTCCGGATACTCACGCTGTCGGTAGGCATACAGATCGTCCTCTCCTCCTCCGGGTCCATCTTTCAGGCGGCAGGCGATACGAAAAGCCTGTTTGTGTGCGGCCTGTTTTCATCGGTACTCAACGTGGCGGGCATCCTGCTGGGCATTTTCCGGATAGGCACACTCCAAGCCGTAGCCACGTGCATCACACTGACGTTTACCGTCAACTTTGTGCAATGCTACTGGATGATGTACCGGGTGACACTGCACCGCAGCCTGCGGCATTTCGCGGTTCAGCTTGTATCACCATTAGCGGTCAGTGTGCTGCTGATAGCCGTACTCTATCCGCTCAGCCTGCTGACAGAAGGAGGCAACATTTTTCTGACCCTGATTGTAAAAAGCATTATATTTTTCTGTATATTTGGGTGCTACATACAGTTGACCGGTGAATATGACATCATCGGCAAGGCAAAAGGCATCCTGAACAAACGTAAAAGCAGGGGGTGAAAGCCCATCTTAAAAACAAGACAAACAATGAAAGCACTGTTTCTTATCTTCCACGGATTCGAAGAGGCAAACGGGATCAGCAAGAAAATCCGTTACCAGATAAAGGCACTCAAAGCGTGTGGCTTGGAAGTAGATACCTGTTGGCTGGATGACGCCCACGACCACAAACGGCGGATGATAAATAACCATGTCCTCCGGGATTATGGCAACGGAATCCGGGGAAAGATTCTGAAACGCACCGAATTAAACAGCATCGTCCATTATGTAAAGACAAACGGAATACAACTGGTTTATGTAAGAAGCGACCACAATACAACTCCTTTTTTGATCTGCATGTTGTGGCGCCTCAAGCGGGCCGGCGTAAAAGTTGTCATGGAAATACCCACCTATCCCTATGACCAGGAATACAAAGGTCTTCCATGGGCATATCGGCGTGTATTAATGGCAGACAAGTGCTTACGTGGATTAATGGCCACGCAAATCGATAAGTTTGTCACTTTCTCAGACCACAAAACCATCTTCGGCCGCCCTACGATACAAATATCCAATGGAATCGATTTTGACTTCATTCCCCTCAAACAGAGCACTGCCACTACCCGCGAACTGCACTTGATAGCCGTAGCCACCATACACCCGTGGCACGGATTCGACCGTGTCATCCGGGGATTGACACACTACCTCCGGCACGAGCATCGGGAAGATGTCAAGCTACACATCGTAGGTCAGGGCGTACCGGCAGTCGTCGACGAATACCACGCCCTGGTGGAGGAAGGGGCAATAGAACAAAACGTTATCTTCCATGGCCCCTTGTTTGGAGAACCTCTGAACCGGGTATTCGACCAATGTCAAATAGGAATAGGCAGCCTGGGGCGCCATCGAAGCGGAATCACAGACCTGCGGTCACTGAAAAATCGCGAGTACGCTGCCAGAGGTATCCCTTTCATCTATTCAGAAACAGATGCGGACTTCGAATCGATGCCCTACATCCTGAAGATACCGGCAGACGAATCTCCGGTAGACATCGGACAAGTGGTCCGGTTCTACCATTCGGCAAAAGAGATCCGACCGGCTGACATACGAGCCTCCATCCGGAATAAACTTTCGTGGGAAGTGCAAATGAAACATGTAATCGAGGAACTATGAAACAACCCATAAAAATAGCCTACTGTATCCCCGAACTCACTGTCGCAAGTGGCATGGAGAGGGTACTTACATTAAAAATGAACTATCTGGCCGACGTTTTGGGATATGACATATACGTCATCCAGACTGAAAATAAAGAACTGCCTCCTTATTATCCTTTATCAGAGAAAGTCCACATCATCCATCTGGACCTCAATTTCAATCACATATACACAACCGCCAAGTATCTGTGGCAGCGATTGTGGAAATACAGCCAACTGCAAAGAATCTATAAGAAACGGTTGACTGAGGCATTGATGCAAATCCGTCCGGATATTACAATTTCCGTTTTGCGGCGAGAGATTAATTTCTTAACTTCCATCAAAGACGGTAGCCTGAAAATCGGCGAATTCCACTTCAGCCGGCATAATTACCGCAGCCTGGAACACCAAAAGTTCCTTCCACACTTCGTCCGCCGGAAATTATCAGAATTATGGATCGGGCAACTGATTAATAAACTGCGTAAGCTGGACCGTTTTGTCGTGTTGACAGATGAAGATAAAGAGATGTGGCCGGAACTGGACAATGTCATTCGCATATACAACCCGATCTCTTTTAAAGTAGAGCATACAGCCGAAGGGACGGCACACCGGGCTATTGCCGTCGGGCGATACACCTACCAAAAAGGATTCGACATACTGCTGCCTGCATGGCAGATCGTCAGCCGTAAACATCCGGACTGGGAACTGGAGATATTTGGCGCAGGCGACCGAGCTGCTTATCAAGAACAAGCCCGGAAACTGGATATAGAAAAAACATGCCATCTGAACGGCATTACCAATGACATAGCAACAGAAATGCGCCGAAGTTCTATTTTCATACTTTCATCACGTTATGAAGGGTTTGGCATGGTCATAACAGAAGCTATGGCATGTGGAATCCCTCCGGTAGCATTTGCCTGCCCATGCGGTCCACGCGACATCATTACAGACGGAAAAGACGGATTGCTGGCCGAAAACGGCAACATCGAATCCCTGGCCGAAAAAATCATCTACTTGATAGAGCATGAAGCTCAACGACAGCAGATGGGAAAACAGGCACAGCAAAGCATACGAAAATTTCATCTGGATACAATCATGCAACAATGGGACGAACTCTTTAAAAAACTACTATCATGAACATAACGCAGCTTATAACCCGGATATACCATAAATTGAAATATGGCAGTACGGTGGAGTGGTATAACTTTTGGTATATAGTTCTCCGCAGACGGCAAAAGATTATCCCTCAAGTGGCATCAATAGATGAAACGATCCGGAAAATAATACAAGACCGATGCTCCGTCAGCCGCTTTGGTGACGGAGAAATGTTATTGACCAACGCCCACAAAAGAATTGGTTTCCAAGAAGGTAATCCCCAACTGGCCCAGCGGCTCAAAGAGGTGTTGACCAGCGATAATGATAAACATTTAGTATGCATATCCGATGTTTTTCAGCATTTGGAACGCTACAACCGGAAAGCGCGAAGATTCTGGCGCACTCACTTCTTTATCTACGGCCCGTGGTGGGACCGGCTATTACTTCCCGGACGAACCTATTATAATACATTTGTCACACGTCCTTATATGGATTTTAAATCGAAAAGAGAATGCGGGAAATGGTTCCATGACATGAAAGGCATTTGGGAAGGCAGAGACATCATATTTATCGAAGGCGAAAAAAGCCGTTTAGGGGTGGGCAACGACCTCTTTGACAATGCACAGAGCATCCACCGGATTTTATGCCCGCCCTGTAACGCTTTCAACTCTATAAATCGCATCCGGGCAGAAGCATGCAAACAAAACAAAAACGTGCTCTTCCTGATCGCATTGGGCCCCACAGCTACAGTATTGGCCTACGATTTGTTCAAAGCGGGATACCAAGCTATCGACATCGGGCACGTGGATGTGGAATATGAATGGTGGCGTATGGGTGCGCGACGCAAAGTGAAACTCGAACGCAAATATGTGAACGAGGCCCTGAACGGAAGCCAAGTAGCCGATGCGGGAGAAGAATATAACAGACAAATAATCACAAAAATAAATTAAGAGAATAAAAAAACATTATTTGAAACATTAAAAGTAACAAAAGAGTAAATGATGAAGTGGTATACAAAATATTTGCAAGTATACGAAAAACCTTTTGCTGAAGCACCGCAAAATGTCATTGACGAAGTTCGTGAGAATTTGAGAAAGCTACAGTCGGATTCTCCGGTTGTTACAGTCTCCGTCATAGGATATAACGAAGAGAAACGTCTATTGGCAAGCCTGTGGTCCTTAAGTGAGATGAAGTGCAAATATCCGGTGGAGATTATCGGGACAGACAATGATTCTAAGGACCGGACGGCAGAAATCTATGAAGCGACAGGGGTACCATATGCGATAGAATATCAACACAGCTGCGGACACGCCCGGCTTTGCGGATTAAATCGTGCGCGGGGAAAATATCACATTAATATCGATTCCGATACATTGTACCCTCCGCACTATGTCGAGACAATGGTTAACGCATTAGAGCGTCCCGGAGTTGTGGCGGTAAGTTCACTATGGAGTTATATACCCGACAAAGAACACTCCCGGACCGGATTAAAAGTATATGAGTTTCTCAGGGATATTCATCTATGGATACAATCAATCAAACGCCCGGAATTAAGTGTAAGAGGACTGGTATTCGCATACCGCACGGATTACGCCCGCCAAACAGGGATACGCACAGACATCAAGCGGGGTGAAGACGGATCATTGGCTTTACGGCTCAAAGAGTATGGAAAAATATACTTTATACGTAAAAAGAAGACACGTGCGGTCACAGGATATGGCACTATAAGTGCTGACGGATCATTAGCCGGCAGTTTCAAAGTGCGGGCAATCAATGCTCTCAGAAACATAGGAGGAATATTCACCTCCCGAAAAGAATATAAAGATGAAGACGACAACCTAATTCAACCTAAATAAAATTAAAATAAAAAATACTATGATCACCGTACAAATCCTTTTCTGGCTTGCCCTCTTCCTCGTATTCTATACCCACTTGGGGTACGGAATACTGCTTTACACACTGGTCAAGCTCAAAGAGCTCACTGTGAAACCCGCCAGGCGGCAACTCCCGCCCGACAAGCTGCTGCCGGACGTGACACTCTTTATCACTGCCTTTAACGAAGAAGACGTTGTGGACGAAAAAATGCGCAACTGCCTGAAACTGGACTATCCCGAGGACAAATTGCACATTGTGTGGACCACCGACGGAAGCAACGACTCTACCAACGAACGACTGAAGGCATGGCCGCAAGCCACCGTCCACTTCCAACCCCTGCGGCAAGGAAAAACCGCTGCCATGACACGGGGGATGACACTGGTGGACACGCCATTTGTGGTATTCACCGACGCCAACACAATGCTGAACCGGGAAGCGATACGCGAAATCGTGTTGGCTTTTGAGGACCCGGGGGTGGGATGCGTGGCCGGAGAAAAACGCATTGCCGTGCAAGAAAAGGATGGAGCCGCAGCCGGTGGTGAGGGCATATACTGGAAATATGAATCGACACTGAAAGCACTGGACGCACGTCTCTATTCGGCTGTGGGAGCCGCAGGCGAGCTGTTTGCCGTACGCCGGGAACTGTTCACGGTGATGGAACCGGACACACTGCTGGATGACTTCATCCTGTCGCTACGCATCGCCATGCAGGGATACAAGATAGCCTATTGCACCCGGGCATATGCCATCGAAAGCGGATCGGCAGACATGAGCGAAGAGCAGAAAAGAAAGGTGCGCATTGCCGCCGGCGGACTGCAATCTGTCTGGAGGCTGAGGGAACTGCTCAATCCCTTCCGTTACGGAGTGCTGAGTTTCCAGTATATATCACACAGGGTGCTGCGGTGGTCGGTGGCCCCGGTGCTGCTGTTCGCCTTGCTCCCGCTCAACGTTGCCATACTGCTGATGGGGGGCTCTCCTATCTGGTACGGCACCATTCTGGCACTTCAGGTATTGTTCTACATCTTGGCAATGGGAGGCTATTACCTGTCTGCCCGGCAAATAAAAAACAAGCTGTTATTCATCCCATATTATTTCCTGTTTATGAACATTAACGTGATGAAAGGTGTTAACTACCTTCGTAAAATGAAAGGAACAGGAGCATGGGAAAAAGCCCAAAGAACGAAAACAGAATCCTTAAACCAATAAACCAAACGAAGCATGGATAGAATACTGCATGACGTAAACAATGCCCATAAGATACTGCAACTGACAGCTGACACACTGATCTTGGTGGACAAAAACGGCACGTGTCTGGACATCGACCCGCACAGCGATTTGTGGTTTCTGCAAGAAGACAGGCTCTTGGGAAAAAATCTGTTCAATCTGCTTCCCGACCATACCTTCCAGAAACTGCTGCCGGACTTCCGCCGGGTGACCCAACAGGGGATAACGGTGAACCGCAACTACAGGCTGCCGCTGGAAGGAGGCGAAACGTACTACTTCAAATGCATCATGCAGCCGTATGACGGCGACAAGGTGCTGTGCCAATATCGTGACATCACGGCACGAAGCAACGTAAAGCTGCAACTGGAACGTACGAATTACGAACTGAAAGAGATACAAAAAGCGGCACAGATAGGGCAATGGAAATATTCATCGCGCGAAAAGACATTCTATTATCGGGGATACAACGGAATAGTATGTACGGAAGAAGAGCGGAGCATCAACTTTCAGGATTATTACGAGACCATTCTGAGCGAAGATCTGCCTGCCGTGAACACATGGATGGAGGCAAACCGCCGTAAACTGGTAAAGGAGTACATCGAATACCGCATTCTGCTGGAAGGACAGGTATACTATATGCGCCAGCAATGCTACCTGAGGGGTGAAGAAGAAGACGGTAACATCATTCTGGAAGGGTATATACAGAACATCACCGACATACAGCGGAAGCGCAACGACATCAACACGCTGACGCATGCCATCAACAATGCCAAAGAAAGTGTATACGCGGCACGCAGAGACGGCACGCTGATATTTGCCAACAGGCAGTTCAGGCTGAACCACCGGATCGCGGAACAGGCGGACTTGTCGCAAATACGGGTGTTCGATGTTGTGGGCGACATGACCAGCATGGAGGACTGGGAAGAACGTTACCGCAACATACAGGAAGGCCAGACCCTCAACTTTCTGGCCTACCAACCCCTGAAGCACGATAAAAACACATTGGCCTTTGAAGGCAGCATGTACAGTGTGACAACGGACGACGGAGAAGAAACCTTCTGGTCGTTCACCCACGACATATCGGAACGCATCCGGTACGAATCGCAGATCAAACGCTTCAATCGCATCATGGACACCACGATGGAGAACATCCCGGCAGGTATCGTGGTGAAAGATATCGAGAACGATTTCAGGTACATCTACCGCAACCGGGAGTCGTACAATCGGGATATCAGTTCAGAAAATGCCATCGGAATGAACGACTTCGACTACTACCCGCCGGAAATGGCGCAGCAGAAGCGAAAAGAGGATATGGAGATTGCCGCTACCGGAAAAGGGATGCACTGGATTATGGAGGGCAAGGATAAAAACGGAAATCTGCTGATTCTCGACAAGCAAAAAATCATGGTGGAAAGCGAGGACTTCTCGCCCATCATTGTCAGCATCGAATGGGACATCACCCAGCTGGAACTGATGCGCCGTGAACTGATAGAATCGAAAGAGAAAGCGGAAACATCGGACAAACTGAAGTCGGCTTTCCTTGCCAACATGAGCCACGAGATACGCACCCCTCTCAATGCCATCGTAGGATTCTCGCGCATCATCTCGGAGAGTGACAATGCGGAGGAAAGGAGGGAATATTACGAGATTGTAGACGCCAACAACGAACGTCTGTTGCAACTGATCAACGAAATATTAGATCTTTCCAAAATAGAGTCGGGCATCGTAGAGTTCGCTTACGGGCCGGTGAGGCTGCATACGCTTTGCAAAGAGATTCATGATGCACACGTATTCCGCTGTCCGCAGGGAGTGGAACTGAAGTTCGACTCGCCGGACGAAGCGCTGAGCATCCACTCGGACAAGAACCGGATTTTCCAGGTATTCTCCAACCTGATAGGCAACGCGTTCAAATTTACCACAGAAGGCAGCGTAAGCTACGGTTACAAACAGGAAGGTGAGCGAGTTGTATTCTACGTCAAAGATACCGGACTGGGCATCGAGCCCGAAAAGCTGGGAAGGGTGTTTCAACGGTTTGCTAAACTGAATAATTTTGCCCAGGGCACGGGGTTAGGATTGTCGATCTGTAAAACGATCATCGAACGGCTGGGCGGAGAGATTGCGGTCTCCTCGGAAGTGGGCACAGGAACCACATTCACCTTCTGGCTGCCTCTGGAAAGCGCAATGCAAGATGTGAAGGCCGATAAGGAAGAACATCGGGACGGAGAAACCGACAACCTGCAATATCCGAAAGCCGACGACCGGACAAAAGAGCCGGCAGGAAGTAAGGAGGAACGTAAATCCATGGAAGTAACGGAGGCGGAAACCGATAAGGCTACCATCCTGATAGCAGAAGATACCGACAGCAATTATGACTTGCTAAATGCGATTCTGGGCAGGAAATACCACCTGGTACGTGCCAGAGATGGTATGGAAGCTGTAACCATGTACGATGAAGCGGAACCGGACCTGATATTAATGGATATAAAAATGCCCAATCTGGATGGGTTGGAGGCTACCAGAATCATCCGGCAATTGTCCGCAGATGTACCTATCATCGCACAGAGTGCTTATGCTTATGAATATGACCGGAAAGCTGCCGAAGAGGCAGGATGCAACGATTTCATCTCGAAACCGATTGCTCAGGAAAAGCTGAAGGAGATGATAAAGAAATGGTTGAGATAAAGAACCTCACCACAAGTTCACCACAGAGGACACGGAGTTCACAGAGGAAGAATTTAAGATCTTTCTATAAACCTGGAAAATAAAAACTCCGTGTCCTCTGTGTCCTCTGTGGTGAACTTATGGTGGACTAAAATGCAGAATTTAAAACAATGGGAAAGAAAGCCGTATCCAAATTATTTTATTATACCTCTGTCGCACTGACTTTTGCTTTGGCAGGTGTCACCATCACCGGAGCATTTGCCGGGCATGTTCCCCCGGAAAGTTCTACTTTAATACCTTTCATCGGGCTCTTGCTGTCGGGGCTCTTGTTAATCAACCTCGCTGCGGCCATCTATTGGGGCATACGCCGCCGGTTCTGGATAGTCATTCCGCTGATAGCCATAGCTGCCAACTGGCAATATCTGGGACGGATATTCCAACCACCCTTTCCGGCGGAAAAAGGAGGTGGAAAAACTTTGAAAATAGCAACGTATAACGTAGACAGTTTCGGTAACGAGCAATCGGGGTACTCGTGCAAAGAAATCGCGAAATACATGGAAGAGCATCAAGTGGACATCGTCTGTCTTCAAGAGTTTGCCGCTAACCGATATTTCACCGCAGACAGCATACGAAACACTTTTGCAAACTGGCAATACGTCATTATCCCGCAAGCTCCGGACAGCATCTCCATCCTGCAGATAGCTTTATTCAGCAAATATCCGGTGAAGGACAGCAAACTGATCACTTATCCGGACTCAAGGAATTGCAGTATGTGGTGCGACCTGGACGTAGACGGACAAACGGTTCGTGTTTTCAATAACCACCTGCAAACAACGGAGGTCAGCCAAAATAAGCGCAGACTGGAAAGGGAACTGGCTAAAAACGAACTGACAGGCAGAGAGGAAGCAGCGGCCAGGCAATTGTTGGAGGGACTCAACGAGAACTTCAGGAAACGTGCGGCACAGGCAAAGACTTTGGAACAATTAATCCGCACCACCCCCTACCCTATACTGGTTTGCGGTGACTTTAACTCTCTCCCATCGTCCTACACATACAGTACCGTGAAAGGTGACAATCTTCAAGACGGATTCCAGACTTGCGGACATGGGTACATGTATACGTTCCGGTACTTTAAACGCCTGCTGAGAATCGACTATATTTTCCATTCCAAAGAATTTAAAGGGGTAGACTACTATTCGCCTGACCTCGATTTGTGCAGTGATCATAATCCGGTAGTGATGGAGGTGAAGATGTAAGCGGGAATGTATCAAAACACCTTTTCACTCCCATAGCTCCCGTTATAATATAAAAGAAGGCCGTCCTGATTACTCAGAGCGGCCTTTCTTATTATAAATGAATTAGTTTTCTTATTCTACTTTCTTCAAAGAGTCTGCAACATATTCAAACTGTCCTTTACCTATCACTTTATATTTAATGGTATATTGTGTGGTAGAAGAGCCATCGTAGATGGCGAAGTTAATTGTATAGAACACATCTACGCCCTCTACCACATCAGCACTGCCGTAGATTGCTTTCAATCCCGGAATAAATGCCTCAGGCAGACGTTCGAACATCAACTTAGTCAGATCGGCATCCGACATCGAGCCATAAGCGGAAGCACTTTGTGCCTTCCATGCGGAGGGACGGAAGTCGAAATTGTTATTGTAAGCCGAACCACCATAATAATAATCGTTGTTACCGTATGAAGTCACATACTCAGGATGGTTCTCTTTCACCCAATCGGTGATGGCCTGATAGAACGCAGCAGACTCCGCATTACCCTTCTCAGCCTTCAACGTGATTACTGTACTCGGGTCAAAGTTCCACTTACCGTCAGGACAGTACAAACTGCTCTGTCTTATCAACAATACGTGTATTCAACTCCCATCTCGCTTTTTCGGCAGAATAAGTATATTCATCACTGTAGATTTTCAAAGCAGTACCATTATAATATCTGTAGACCACTACACGTGCATCGCCATCAACAGGATATGCTACCATCTTAGACAAATAAGCAGGCAAATAGTTAACAGCCGGAACTTCTGAAGTAAAGTAACGTTTGCTCTGTCCCATATCTCCATAATCGGCAAATGTGGGAACATATACGCTATTGTTCTTATCTTTCCAGCTCTTACCATCGTACACTTTCACTGCGTAAGCAGGAGTAGAAAGACTGTTAGCCGGGATAGAAGTACCTACCATGATGTTATCAATCTGATAAGTAGTAGTCTTTTTATTGGCACCATCACCTACATACTTAAAGGCTACATACACCTTCTTGCCTGCATAAGCTGATAAAGACACTTTACCGGCAGAAGCGAATGTACCGTAACCACTTGTCGGCTTAGTAGGGATGTTGAAGTCCGAAGTCACGTCGGTCCAACTGGCGGCATCGACATTCTTACCATCGAAATTCTCTGAAATAAGAACTGACAAGCAGCTGGCATTATAGTATCCCACGGTCACATCAAAACCAAGATAATCACCGGCAGCAACAGAAATAGCAGGAGTAACCATCCAGCCGACGCATGCCCCTTTCGTACCGTTTGCCGAATACTGAACATACTGGTTATCATCATAAGAAGTGACTTTCCACTGAGTGCCACCGGTAGAGCTGATAAACCATCCATCCAAGGATTTCAGTTCACCCGTCGCAACAGCCTCAAAATTCTGCCACATCAACGGATTCTCCAACTGTCCCTCGCCCAACTTATAGTCAACGAAAACAGCAGTTCCTTTTTCAGCATCCTTGAACTTCTCGTTCAGGATCTTAGATATCTGACCTTCTGTCTTTTCATTCAGATAAGGCGCAAACGCATCCTCACCATAAACCAATTTGTATTCGGCATCCGTCGGTTTCAGATATTTCACCGAAGCATACTCCGACAGCAAAGAAGACATCGCTTCTTTGTACTTATAAGTAATCTTTGCACTCGAACCCTTATCGGCGGTGTAATACTTATCAAGCAAGAAAGCAGGGATATAGGTAGCTCCTGTAATCTTCTCTGTCAGATAAAGATTGGTCTTGATGTTCTCAAGATCTTTAGATACACCACCTGCTTTGGCGATATCTTTATTAGTAGAGTTCGTACTGATAGTTGCATAATCAGCATCAGTCAGCGTATATTCTATCTTCATCAAATTCGTCGGTTGGGTCATATCGTCCAATCCTTCGAAGTTGTCATCGTTATATTTACAGCCGGACAGCAGAATCAACGATACCGCTACAGGCATTAATAGATTTCTATTCATAATTTAAACTTCCTGTTTTAGATTAGAAATTAACTTTTAATCTCAAGCTATAAGTACGGCCAAATCCGTAGAACACATTATAAGCGGTCTTCCAGTCGTGATTGCTACCATCTGTAGCGTCAGAAATATAAGTCTGGTCGAATAAGTTGTTCACGTTACCTGACAGCACTGCATTCAGCTTACCAAAGTTGAATTTGTAACTTGCGTTTAAGTCGAATGTGCTTGCTGACGGAATACGCCAGGGAGTAGAAAAGTCTTTTTCACTGTTCATCACCAGGTCGTTTGAGGTTAATGCCCAGTCAGCATAGTTACGTGCGTATAAATTCCAGTCGATACCCAGACGGATGGCCTTATCAATCTTGAAAGTAGCACCCAAAGCAGCAGTAGTCTGCGCCGATCCTCCCACTTTCACATCTTTCAGGTTCAGTTTCATTGTACCCGGTTCCAACCCATTGGCTGCGGCATTAACAAGAACTGTTATATCTTTACCATCATTTCCCTTAATAGATGCACTGTTTACAAACTGACCTTCAACAGTGAAACTTCCTGATGCATTGCTATCCCAACGCCAGTTACCGATAGAGAACATACCGCTCAAATCCAGCCATTGGAAAGGTCTTGCAACAAAATCAAGTTCAACACCCTGGTGTAAGGCGTTTACACCTTGCATATTGATAACAGATTTGGTAGAAACCAGCTTATTTGCATCATAAGGCTCGCTAAGACTACCTTCGTAGTAATTATTAATATCTTGCGAACGAGTAGTAGTCTTATCCATCCAGCGAGTGTGGTAAGCATTGACATTCACCGTCAAATACGTTGAACGGTAACCATATCCGATTTCGAAAGAGAAAACTTTTTCGTTTACTGCATCCGGATTAGTCGCATTGCTGGTAGTTGAATTCAGGAAAGCACCGCCCGAGAAGAAAGGAGCACGGCTGATATAACCGATATTAGCAAAAACGTTATGATTTTCGGTAAGGTTATAATTCAAACCTCCTTTTGCATTCCATCCGATAAAATTGGTGGTTTTTGATTTAGCGTGTGCCTTGTCATAGTAGAAACGGTCATAACGCCAGTAACCGGTATTAGAAACCGAACCGGAAATGAAAGCACTCAGCTTATCTCTGTTGTATTCACCCTGGGCAAACACACCTTCAGACATTACATAACCATCGTAGTCACGATAAACCACATCACCCACTTTCAACTTCTGATTTACGAATGCCGAACCGGCAGCAGCAGCGGAATTGTTGGAAGTAAGCACATTGGTTCTTGAACTGGAATCTACATAAAAGTCACCACCATAGAGGTCAACCAGTTCATTCGTATGCGTACCTTTATAATAACGGTAGTCTATACCACCATAAAAATCAAAATAGTCACCAATCTTGGTTGTATAAGTAGAGAGCAGACCATACCAGTTATGGAAGTTCTTAGACTTCGACATAGCCATAACCGAACCGTTCTCGCTGGCTTCGTTCAAAGCATAGATTTCATCATAAGCAAATGTACCGTCAGCTTTACGGAAAGTCATATTCAGCTTTCCACTGTTACTACCATACCAGTTGCTACGATCAGCACTGGTCAATCCCTGACCGGAATAACCATATCCACGACCGATAGAAGCATACAAGGCTGTACTTAAGCTTGATTTATCATTAATCTGCCATAAATGGTTCAACGACAACTGAGGTTTATTATATACATTATATGCAGATGATTTTCTTTGTCCATTCAATCCAAAACCGTAAGTAGGATTATAACGATAAGGCTTTTCACCATTCATATAGTTTTTAGCAACTTCTTGCCATCCCTCGATAGTAAGTCCGTCTTTATTTCCACGCTGATTGTGCCACTGAGGAGCAGCAAAAGCAGTAAATGACAATTGATGATTGTCGTTGAAACGTTTTGTGATATTCACAAACCAGTTATAAGCCTCGTAGTCGGTTCCCTGGATATAACCATCTGCCCAGGTCTTACCTCCCAAAAGGGTCATAGCCCAACCTGACTTAGTCAATCCGGTAGATACCTTGAACAGGATCTTGTTTAATCCGTCATTACCCATACCATAAGATACGAAACCGCCCTTATTGGCATCAATTGTATTTGTCACGATGTTGATAGAACCACCCACAGAAGGAGCTGCTACCTTTGACGCACCCAAACCACGCTGTACCTGCATGCTACGAGTCACATCACTCAAACCGGCCCAGTTAGACCAGTAGATACCACCCCACTCCATATCATTCATCGGAACGCCATTAATCATCATAGCAGAGTTCTCAGTCTTGAAACCACGTATGTTCACTTTGGAATCACCAAAACCACCACCTTGCTTAGTTGCATAGATACCCGGAGTTGACTTCAGAACTTCAGGAAATTCCTGCGTTCCGAGTTTTTCTTCGATAAAGACGGGGTCAACTGTTGATACAGCTACCGGAGTTTTACGCGAAACAGCAACGGAAGATGTAATGATAACGTCGTTCAATACCATTGCATCCGGTGCCATTTTAATCACGCCCAAATCTTCAGTACCACCTTTGTGAGTGATCTTCTTACTGAAGTCTTTGTAGCCAAGGTACTTGATAAGCAGTGTCGAACCGGAGGCAGCTTTCTGTGTAAACTCACCATCCAGGTTAGTCACACTACCTTGGGTAGTACCGACAATCGTTACGGCTGCACCAATCAATGGCTCACCTGTTTCCGCATCCACAACTTGACCTTTCACTGTTACCTGGGCAATAGCCGTAGCGGCAGAGCATACCGTCAGTACTGCAACCAGCAGGAAATGAATTAGATGTCTTCTCATAATTCTCTTTGTTAGTTAATAGAACTTGTTAATTAATAAATTGTAAATAAACGTTTTGGAGTACAAAGGTAATTAATATTCTTTATATATACATTACAAAGATGCTACAATTTTTTAAGAGAGATAAACATATTATAGCTCTATGAAACAAAAAAGCCCCGCAAATCAATTGCGGGGCTTACATATTGTTAAGTATTAGTCAGCTATCAGCTTTCTATATCTCACACGCTTAGGTTCTTCGTTACCAAGTCGTTTCAATTTATTCTCTTCATACTCCGAATAAGAGCCTTCAAAGTAGAACACGTTCGAATCGCCTTCGAAAGCAAGAATATGAGTACAGATTCGATCGAGGAACCAACGGTCATGCGAAATGACAACAGCACAACCGGCGAAATCTTCCAGACCTTCTTCAAGTGCACGCAGAGTATTGACATCAATATCATTGGTCGGCTCGTCGAGCAATAATACATTTCCTTCTTCCTTCAATGCCATGGCAAGGTGCAAGCGATTACGCTCACCACCGGAAAGTACTCCACAAAGCTTTTCCTGATCAGCACCCGAAAAGTTGAAACGTGAAAGATAGGCGCGTGCGTTAATGTCACGCCCTCCCATGCGGATCAAATCATTTCCGCCGGAAATTACCTGATAAACACTCTTATTCGGATCAATATCTTTATGTTGCTGGTCTACGTAAGCCACCTTCACGGTCTCCCCTACTTCAAATTCACCCTTATCAACAGTTTCCAGTCCCATAATCAAACGGAAAAGAGTTGTTTTTCCGGCACCATTCGGTCCGATAACTCCCACAATACCATTGGGAGGAAGCATAAAGTTGAGATCGTCAAACAACAGTTTATCACCGTAAGCTTTAGCCACATGTTTAGCCTCGATCACCTTATTACCCAAACGAGGACCGTTCGGTATGAAGATTTCCAATTTCTCTTCTTTTTCTTTCACATCTTCGTTCAGCAATTTATCGTACGAGTTCAAACGGGCTTTGCCCTTAGCCTGACGTGCCTTGGGTGCCATACGTACCCATTCGAGCTCACGTTCCAGAGTTTTGCGACGTTTGCTGGCAGTTTTCTCTTCCATTTCCATCCGCTTGGTTTTCTGCTCCAGCCAGCTGGAATAATTACCCTTCCAGGGGATACCTTCGCCACGGTCAAGTTCAAGAATCCATCCAGCCACATGGTCAAGGAAATAACGGTCGTGTGTCACAGCAATTACCGTACCTTCGTATTGCTGCAAATGCTGTTCCAACCAGTCGATAGACTCAGCATCCAAATGGTTGGTCGGCTCGTCGAGCAATAAAATATCAGGTTTTTGCAATAACAAGCGGCAAAGCGCCACACGACGACGTTCACCACCCGAAAGATTAGCCACAGACTGATCTTCGGGCGGGCAACGGAGAGCATCCATTGCACGTTCCAGTTTACTATCCAGATTCCAGGCATCCGTCGCATCAATAATATCCTGCAACTCCCCTTGCCGTGCAAAAAGTTGATCCATCTTGTCCTGATCTTCATAATATTCAGGCAAACCGAACTTCTGATTAATTTCTTCGTATTCGTTCAGTGCATCAACAATGGGTTGCACACCTTCCATTACGATTTCTTTCACTGTTTTAGTGTTATCCAGATAAGGCTCCTGTGCCAGATAGCCTACTGAATATCCGGGAGAAAAAACCACCTCTCCCTGATAAGACTTCTCCAGACCGGCAATAATCTTCAGCAAAGTAGATTTACCCGAACCGTTGAGACCGATAATACCAATCTTAGCTCCATAGAAGAAAGAAAGATAAATGTCTTTTAGCACATTCTTGTTAGGTTGGAAAGCTTTGCTTACTCCCACCATCGAGAAAATTATTTTTTTATCGTCAGCCATATATAAATAATGTGTATTGATATTTATGGCACAAAGATAACAAAAATGTTCGGAATTTATTTGCAATTATAAAAAATAGCTCTATCTTTGCACCCGCTTAACAGCAATAAAGGATTGATTCGCTAGCTCAGCAGGTAGAGCACAACACTTTTAATGTTGGGGTCCTGGGTTCGAGCCCCAGGCGGATCACTTAGGAGAAACGACAATACTCCGCCAAACAATGACAAAGCTCTCTAAACTAACGGTTTAGGGAGCTTTTTTCTTACCCCATACGGACAGTAAAAAGAACTTCAAAAGCCAATTTCAGACTAATAATCGTTACCAAATCGTTACGGTATTTTGTTACGGAGAAAATCGTAACGATTTTAATGCTAAGTCATTGATATGTCGCATATTGTCACTCGTTAGTTCGCTTCATCCCGAACATAGAAAACTAATTTTGCAAATTAAAAACGTTACGGTATGAAAAGTACATTTAGAATCCTCTTCTATTTAAAGAAGAACGAACCGAAGAAAGACGGAACAGTGACCATTATGGCACGTATCACAGTAGATGGAGAAACCAAGCAATTCAGCACGAAGAAAACAATTCTTCCTGAAGATTGGGATATAAAATCAGGTCGTGCAGTTAATAAAAGCGGAAAAAGCACCAGTGCTAAAATATCCAAGTTGAACAAAGAACTGGATGATTTACGTGGTCAAATCTCCATACAATACACCAAACAGCTAAACAACAACGGATATGTAGAACCAGAGAAGTTACGCAATAAAGTATTGGGGATTGAGGAAAAGCAACACAGCCTACTCACTTACTTTACAGAACATAATTTGCAATATAAAAACAAAGTAGGAACAACAGCTACACAAAAGACTTATTCACGTTATGAGTTAACCAAGCAACGCTTGATAGATTTTATGAAAGTGAAGTATAGAGTTTCTGATATCTTTATTCGTGAAATCAATGCAGTGTTCATTGAGAACTTCTATCTTTATTTAAGAAACGAACATGGCATCAATAACAACACTGCAATGAAGTTTGTACAACGCTTTCACTCCATACTTATATATGCAAAAAACAGCGGATTGAATTTTATTGATCCTTTTGGTTCATTCAAGTTCAGTTTTGACAAAGTGGACAGAGGATATCTCAATCAGGACGAGATAGACCTTATTTATAATAAAGAATTTTCGTCTGCCCGATTGACACAAGTACGTGACATGTTTATTTTTAGCTGCTATACCGGATTATCCTATATCGACCTGTGCAATTTGACCAAAGAAAACATCAGACTCGCTTTTGACGGAAAACTTTGGATAATGACCAAGCGTGAAAAGACGGGAGTAGATTCCAATGTACCTTTGCTTGAAATCCCCAAGCAGATATTAGCTAAGTACGAAGGCAAGCTGAAAGGCGGTAAACTCCTTCCCGTTATCAGCAATCAGAAGATGAACGAATATTTGGGAGAGATAGCAGAAGTATGCCTTCCACCTTGCACGGCATACTTTTGCCACAGAAATCTGCTTGACACAAGGTGTACCTATTGAAAGTGTTTCCAAGATGTTAGGTCATACAAATATCCAAACCACACAAATTTATGCCCGTGTGGTAGATAGGAAATTAAGTCACGATATGGCAATATTAGAACAGAAACTCCAAAACAAAGGAAAACGTACTATCGCCATAGTCAATCCCTGATTAATAACAGCGTTCCGGCAAGATTTATATTATTATTTTACCGAAACCATAAAATAACAAAATATAAATAACCAATTATACCCCTAAACAAAATCATTATGGAAAGAGGATATATTAAAATCACAGAAGAAGAAATCGGCAAACCTATTGTCGAAGTCAAGATGGTAAACGGCACCGTTTGGATGTTCAAGCACGAAATCGCACGTCTATTTGATGTGTATCTGCAAACGGTAGGAAATAATTTTCGTTCCATATTCAAGTCCCATTTGCTTAGGGAGGAAGAAGTTACTATGGAAATTAAACTAAAAAATGAACGAGGTAATGATATCTATGTTACCTATTACAATCTGGAAGCCATCATCTTTTTAAGTTACCGTATTGATTCACGATATGCCAAAGCTTTCCGTGAATGGGTGATGAACGCCCTTTGTGAATACAATCGGATGGAAAAGAAGCCACAAGAAATGTTGATTGTATTCAGTCAGGGTAAATCCCAATCCTACATCCGTAACTAATTTCCGGAAGCCTTATCCAACATTTCGGGGATAAGGCTTTCTCTTTCTGAGAAGAACGACTATATTTGAATAAAATAACGAATAATGGCCAATAATCTTCCGATAGCTATATTGATAGACGGTGACAACGCTTCACCGGAAAAGTTGAATGAAGTCATTCGCTTTGCCACAACACATGGTAATCCCATCATTAAAAGAGTTTATGCGGATTGGACGAAGCCTTCATCCAACAGATGGAAAGAGGTAGCATACGAAACTTCATTCCGGTTAATAGAAGCCCCTTCCTACGTCAGCAAGAAGAATACGACGGATATTGCATTGGTTATTGATGCGATGGATATTTTACTGGCCGGAATGGTGAAGGGATTCTGTATTGTATCCAGTGACAGTGACTATACGTTGCTTACCCAACGGATCAGGGAAGCCGGATTGTTGATTTTAGGGTATGGAGAAAGTAAAACTCCGCTTTCGTTTGTCAATACCTGCAGTAAGTTCCAGTATTCCGACAAGGAAATTTTCCCTGCCGAGAACACCCCTGCCTTTTTCCTTCAGAGGGATGCGCCCCTTTTTGACAAAGTGTTTGAGGAAGCATCAACAGACGGTGAAACCGCATCTACATCTGTAATGGGATCACTTCTAAGAAAACACATACCTAAATATAATATCCGGAGATACCAATGTAAGACGTTGCTAATTCTTTATGAACGTTTGGGAAAGTACGAAATCATAGAGGTTCAAGAGGGAAAGAGCATTAAGAAAATAATCAGATTAAAGAAATAGAGGTTCTTTTCTATGTTCTCCACCCACTCCAATGGATGAAAAGTACATTCTATTCGTCAAAAGAACATTTCCCGTACTTTGTACCGGAAATAATCTTTCGCCTACTCATAACCGCAGAAGAGTATTTCGTTAGCAGTCGAATAGTATCTATTCACCAACTAACGAAATACCTTTCTTTTTCCGGTTATGTAAAGAGGTTGCTTTTCTGATTGTTTACCCACCCCGTTTTAAAGGAATTTTTCCCAACGGAATAAATAACACCCGGATAAATCCGACAAAGCTATTTATTCTTCAACTTCTCCAACGCTTCATTGTGGTCTGAATCATATTGCTTTTATTAAAGCCTTTTCAGGCTCTTTTTAACGGGCTTTGCCTTACTATTCCTTCTTCAGTTTTCAATAGCCATCATTCCACTTTTAATGGACGGAAGATGATTTGAAGCGAACTGACTTATTCCGAGTGCAAAGGTAATTACGGGCTTAGACAGAAAAACAAGGTCGAGCCGCAAGCGGTTACGGGAAAAATCTTCCTCCGTACTCTGTCCGGAGAGTATTTTTTCCGTAAACCTTGTTTTTCTTAACCCCTACCTTTTTATGGCACCCGAAACAAGTCTGCTCACTCCAACTCATCAACGCATAAAAAAAATGTCATGATTATGAAAACAGAAAAAGAAATAAACGGAAACAAGTTGCTACTCAATCTACCCCCGCATTTGATTGTTAAATTGGCAGTTTGGGTGGTTTTAGCCGTTTTGGGTCTATTTGTATGGGGTGGCAGCTTCTGGATGTGGTTCTTCGAGCTGTGGTTGGCAAAATGCGTAACAGGCGTAGTTCTCCGCTTTATTCTCGGCTGTGTGATAATGCTTATCTCTGCTGCTTTCATGCTATGGCTTTTCGTTTGGTTACTCAATTACTTAATACATTGAATTTATGAAAACAAGATACGGTAAGACCGCAGTTCAACAGAACAAGTATTACGAAGTGGATAATATCTATCTGTACATGATAGAAACCTACATGAATGGCAATATCAGTCAGTTTCGAGTGCTCTACAAGGAACTATGCAGCGATGCGAAGAAAGACTTCATAAGCGTATGTTTCAACGAAGCAAATCCACAGTACTTACAGGAAATCATTCAGGCAACCATTTAATACAATCTATTATGCAACCAATCATTGAAAATCTAATTTGTATAGGCGATGACCGTGTAGCGATCCTATTTGCGTCACTTCTAAACATAATAACATGGGCAACGAATGAAGAAGCCCTAAGAAGAGGTATCCAACGGTTCGCAGAAGAAGAACCCCTTTTTACTACCTACTTTGCTCACGGTTTCGGGAAACATCATTGTTGGATACATCAACGCAAATTCAGTGATCCTCAGAAACTTTTTGATTACAGATTATTAATTGTCGAATTTTAAAAATACAGCATAGCATCATGGGAACGACGATGAACGAGAACGGCATTTCAACATGCACAATACCGGGAACTGAGAAATATGCTCCGTTCCATCCGGTTCACAGACCTGAAAGTGTTTATTTCCAATATGATTATAGACATATCGGTGGTGAGCTATTCAGTTGTGTCGCTTCAACTCTGGAAGAGTGTAAAAATAAAAGAAACCTTTGGTTACAAACTATTAAATAATCAACCTGATGAAAGCAATATCAGAATTTACATATCAAGAGAAAATAGCACAAATATTAGATTATCGTACATGTCGGATAGAACGTGAAACCAAGCTCCGTTATTTGTTGGCTATCCGCAGGAATGACAAAGAACAGATTGCCTATTTCGAGAGTTTCGGGGACAGTGTGCATCGTATTATCCATAATGTCCGCACTTATGAGCGTGGCTTACTGTTTGGCTATACTTCTAAGGAACTTAACGGACACGGCTGGCTCATTGGAATGTTGCCAATCATTGAGAACATTGAACTGGAATCGGGCAATTGCATCCATATCGGGCAGTCCATCAATGGTACTTATGCCGTAACCGTTGACTGGTGTACCGGAAGCGCAGGTGGTGGCAGCCATCCGTCTATTTGGGATAAGCCCATATCGAGTTATAAAGAAGCCATCCGTTCGGGTATTCATGAATTAGAGAAAGTGTACAACAAAGCGGAATGCTATTCTATTTCGGATAGGGGTAATTATAATCCTAAAGTAATCAGCAAGCTAAAAGCGAAGCTATTGGAATTAAAAAGACGGTATACCCAACCGCAACAGTTGAGCCTGTTTTAAGGCTAAAATGAAAAACGCTGCAAATCCTTTAGAGAGATGCAGCGTTTTACTGTTCAATGTATCGCTATTTATAAGGCTTGTTTGCTGCCAATCAGATTATATTTATACGAAGGGTGATCGTAAACCTCTATTCCTTTCACATTAGCTCCAATAATCGTATGTCGATATAATTTTTCCAGATTAATAATATTGAATTTATCCTTCGGTAAGTCCATGCGTTTGTCCTGCAAGGTAAGATAAACGACAGAATAGACATTGGGTGCAGTATAGCTTCGCTTTTCAGCCCCTTTGCCCCGCAGTTCATATTTTTCAGCTTTATCCGCATCCAATGGGAGGAACCGGGCAAAATCAATATTACCGACCAAGAAGTTGAAACCGTTCGATGGAATGAAATTTTTCGTTATCGTACTTTCAAGTGAGTTATAGGAAAGCGGATAGCCTTTCTTGGTAAAGTCATAGTCGCCTCTTACATTATCTACCTGAGTATAGTAAGTTTTGGAAAAATCAAATTCCGCCATGCTCTTTTCCAGTCTCAATTTATATTCCGCTTTTATTTTTTCAAATTTGAACTTGTCCGACCGGCATTCTTGCCCCAACTTCTTGTCTATGGCATGGATATAGTTAAGGATTACATTGTCATCCACCGGAAGTTTATTAACACGCACACAACAGGCAAACATTAGCTCCGGAGTAAGTTCTACGGAGTTTTCTATCAATGGCTTTTCAAGTATGGAGGATATGACTTCGCCCCGTTCTATCGCCTTGTTGATGTGGATGTAGATTTCTTTGTCCGGTAGTTTATCACTTTGCACAAGTAAAAGCGGTTCTTTACTGTAGAATATATCGGAATTTTCAGGAATGATCCCCTTTACCGTCACCGTGGAAAACGCCAGATTTTCGTCTTTCAGATTTTTGTATTGTTTCCTGCCGTATTCATTTGTGAAACCTTCTTTAATGCAGGTATAATCACCGGAAGAGATGTAATGCTGTCCCAGATGCAGCACGTCACCTGCTTTGAAGGTCTGCCCGTCGTAGCTGTTGCAGGATTCTTGCGCATGGGCAAGTACGATGGCGGAGAAAAGGAAAATCGTTAAAATGCAGAGTCTTTGTTTCATATCCATTCTTATTATTCGTGTTTTAGGTTTAGGCTGCAAATATACTTCTTTCTTTTCGGATGAAAAAATAGGGAATGGAATATCGCTCTGTTTAATATGGTAAAGCCCATTCACTTATCCTGTGAATGGGCTTTCTTAAATTTATTAGCTATTTTTATCTTCTCCCCACAATTCCTTGTCTGTTGGAGCATGGGCAAGTTCATACAGGCACCAGCCCCATGTGAGAATAAGGAAAGATATATAACCGATAATAAAAGTATTCATTGTCCTGTCTTCCTTTCCTTTAGATTTTCAGCCTATTTTTCTTATCTTGTCTGACCGGGGAAAAAGAAAACTCCTGTTTCTCCTTATCAAATCTGACTACCGTATCTTTCAACTCTCCTTTAGGCGTTTGAATACGATTTACTCTTAAGGGTGTACCATTATAGAAATTTTCCATTTGGTAAAACTCAAACTTACTTCCGGTACATTGCTCCATTCGGACATTCAGAGAAAATAGATTGCATCCGCTCCGTACACTATCGGGTATCTCTTCCGGGCGTTTGGTTATTTGTTCAGGAAACCATTTCCATGCGGCAAGACAATGGTCCGGAGTTCGTTTATCTTTCGGAATAAACAGGAACGATTGAAATAATTCCTCATTCAATCCACACTTGTAGGCGTTCTCCGTTTTTATATCTTCCCGTATGTTCCTACTGGCTAAAACAGAGTTTCCTGATGTGATGGTTGCCTGACAAGCCAATGCTTCATCTTGCAGATGAAGCGGTATGGCAGCAAGGCAATTCCCGTCTTGCGTTACGGCAAACATGGCAATATCTGTATTGATGACTTCTTTGCGTAAAGTGCTTATTAAATCTATACAATCCACATGATCCGCAAACTCCTTCAAAGCCTCCAAGCAAACGGCTGGATAAGGTACATGAGCCAATATTTCAGCGTGCCCGTAACTTAAATCCGGACTTGCATTCAGTGCTTGACGACACATCTCTTCCGTTTTCATCCCCTCCGGCACAAATTCAAGATTATACCCATCTTCTTGTATTCCTACCATGCACACCTGACTGGTTTTTCTTTCATCCGTTAGTCCTTGGAAGTACGCAGGATCTTGCCGGATAGCTTCTATATCTGATTTCTCGAATTGATTCGTCATACTCCTTTGATTTTAATTATAGGTATTACCAACCTTTCTACATCTTCGTGCATCCGGCTACGCTGATACCCCGTCTTTTCCAAGCCCTCGAAGACTATTTGTTTGGGGAGTATCTTGTGGCAGAAATAGCTTGAGCCGAAATACACCCCGTTCTTCTCCGTGAACTGAATCCGCTTGTCAAAAAGGAGCATTTGCATCTCCTTTTCTCTAAACAAGCGGCATGGCGCACTGCTGTTAAGCCATAAGTTACCCATCAACAAGGCAAACGGTTTACCCAGTGAAAGACACCGTTCCACAACCTTCCGCTTGATACTGAACGGAGGATTGGAAACAATAAAATCCCATTGTCCCGGTTCATAGGTAAAGAAATCCTGTCCGGTGCCAATGTGGGAGAATACGACCTTAAAGCCGGCTTCTTTCAAGGCAATGACAAATTCGCTATGCCCGGTGTCGAATGGGCACCAAACCGTTTTACCTCTTGGCAGATACCTAATGATAGGCAGAACGGCATATCGCGGTGTATATTGCTCGTCACTGCTCAAACTCTTTTTATATCCGGCATAAATCATTCCGTTACCTCCTCCTTTTTTTCGTTGTTGAAAGAGAAACTTTTTTGAACCATTTGTCCATGTGAGTCGAGAATGTAAATGTCAATGGTCTGCTGGTCTGTACTCAATGACTTATAGTACAAGCGAAATGTTTCTTTTTCCAATGGATACAAATCATTTGGTATCAGGATGGTGCCGTCTTCAAGACGAAGCTGACCTTTTCCGTCCGTTTGGAACATCCGGATAAAGTAACGGGTATCACGGTACTCACCGCTGCGAACCAACCGGCAGCGGATTTCGGCTTCTTCTCCCATAACTACTTTCGTTTGTACCGGCAATGTTGCCAGATCAAACTCATACACCTGCTGAATGTCCAATTTGCCATTACAGGCAGATAAGCACACGACACCGATCATCATAAGACCGAGTATAAATATTGTTTCAAACACTTTTTTCATCTTTTTTATAAATTAAAAATTCAATTTCGTATGGCACTGTTCTAAAAAACGTTTTTCTTGAAGTTCAAAATACTCCTTATCTTTCTCACACCCCCAAAAATCCAATCCGAGCGAATAGGCTGCGATCCGGCTGCTGCCACTTCCTATGTGAGTGTCGAGTATTTTTTGTCCCGGCTTTGCGTAATTGTTTAAAATCCAAAGGTACAATTCAACGGGCTTTTGCGTCGGATGGATATAGCCACCGAATTTACAAATCTTGGTACGGTGGACGGTAACGATCCGCAAAGCCTTGTGAAAACTGGTGTATGCCAGTTCACCGTCACTCATTGTCAGCTTTTGTCCCTTGTCCCATACAATCCATCCCATGCTCGGAGACAGATAAGGGGCAAAATAGTTTCCTCCGAATATGACCTGGTTTTTAGAAATACGGAATAATTCATCAAAATACTTCTTATCGGGAGGTGCATCATCCCAATCTTTAGGTTTATAATATTTCCATAGTTTCCGATACCCGATACGGCTTCTTTGGATGCCGTAGGGCGGATCAACAATGGCAAGGTCAAAGTATTTGTCAGGGATGGATTGCATAAAGTCCATACAATCCATATGATAGACTTCATTGGACATAGGCTAATCAATTAAAAATTTGATACCTGCCCCGAACTCAAAATGGAACCTTCCGGTCTGTGTGCCCCATAAGCAACGCTCACAGGCATTGAGCAGCAGAACCACCCGGTTACTCAGATAGCTTTCCAATTCCAGCGATAAAGCACCGCCATAGAGGAAAGCATCATCGCTTTGCAGCGTCGAACCGTCAAAGAGCGGCTTCTTTCCCCAATTATTCGTTTCGTACCCGGCAAGAGCGGAACCCCCAATGGAAAGCAGAAAGGTTTTATTGGCATCCGAGAGGAAGGTGTAATAATACCCTCCTTCTGCCGTAAATTGCGAGGTAGGGATGCGTATATCCTTGTAGGGATGGTACTTCTGCAAATACTCCGCACCGAATACCCAGCGGTTGCAATGCTTCGTATAGGTGTCGAGTGACAGACCGAAGTGATAGCCGAGTTGGTTACGGTCGGCAGCGGAATGAAAACCGTCTACCATGCCGCCTGTGATGCGGAGTCCTTGCATACCCGGCAGGCAGCGTTGGGCATGCGCCTTGTCCATGAGGACAAAGCACACAAACATACATAGTATAACAGATACTTTTTTCATCTTACTTCACTTTTAGTTCATTAATCACTCTGGCACGGATCAGTTCGGCATTTTCAATCACAAACCGCTGATGGCGACCGCCTGATTGCTCGTTCAGTTCCACTACCAATTGCTTGTCATCAGGTAAGGTGAATTTCGGCAGGGTAAATACGGTTCTTTCTTTTGACTTCCCGTTTACCACCGTTACATAATTGTAGGCACGCAACGGGACAATTACCTGTTCCTGAATGGCGGTACGCTTGGCTAACTTCTTATCCACGACTTTGAAAGTGATGTAATCTAAGTTGAAAGGGACATGGGAAGAGTTTTTTAGCTCCGTATGGAAATACAGCAGTCCGTTATGGGTATAAATACCTTTGAGCGTGTATTGAATACCGAAGCGCTTGCAGCCGATATGCTTCACTAAGCGGTCATTGTTCTTGTAGATGGACTGCATAATCAATCGTACCAGCAAGGGAGATTCGCTACCCAGTTCTTTCAGGTAGACTTCCATCGAGTTGTTCGGACGATTCACCGCCTCACCATCGTGGATGAAATCTTTCATCTCGATGTTGAGTTTCGTAGGTTCGTCTGCATACTTTACATTATAGGTATAGTAGCTGCCATCTTCAGTGATCACGGCAAGGTTCGTTTCACGGGAGAAGTCACGCAACGCAGCTTTTACACGCAGAACGTTTTCCGAACCGTCGGCTTTCCCGGCAATAATATCGGCGGAACCCAAGTCCACATAACGGATAGCAGACGGGAAAATGAGATGCACAGTTTTATTGAAGGTCACTTCCAGCCCGTAAGGAGGAATCATACGGTCAAAAGTGACCGCACGTGTCAGCCCCCCGTACAATTCACCCGTTGATGGACTTTTACGCACATCTTCCCCTTTGTCCTGTACCTCTTCGGATAAGACCGTTTGCGCAGCTTGCCGCACTTTTTCTACTTTCTCCGTCTTTTGTGCGTTGGCACTCCATACACTTGCGCCAATGGCAAGCATGAAAATTAACTTTCTCATAAATCTTTCTTTTAAATTGTTTATAAATTGGATTTTAGTGGTGATTCTTATTTTCCCGGCAGGAGGTATAGTTCATGGTTGGCTTTGAGTGTCACCTTGACGGTGCGGAATTTCTTCGACAGGTATTGTGAAGTTCCCTGTATTACTCCTTTACCCAAGTCGGCAGCCAGTTGCGCCCCGGCACTTTCGGTAATACTGATACTCGTTCCAAGTGATGAACCCATGTTGGCGGCTATTTCCTTGACAGCGTTCAGTTCATCCGAACCGGGAACGGAAATACCCTTCATGCCGTGCATGTCGTACACATCCAGACTCACCGGGATGATCGCACCGCCATAGTTGACTGAACTTATATTAACTTCCATCCGTTCGCCTCCGATCTTGGCGGTACCGACAACAATTGTTCCGGAGGGAATATATTGTTTGCCTGCCATCATTGGCTCCAATGTACGGAGTTCCAGTTCTTTTCCGTCGGTCAGGGTAATAGTCCGGCAAACACGGACACGGATCGTATTTTTCAGGATATTTTCTTCCGCAGAACGTACTGTATTGAAACCTACGTTGCGTGGTTTGCCGTAAGTTTTCACAAAGTCCGCATCGCTCATCGGCGGAGCGAGCAGTGACACTACTCTTTCCTGTACTTGCAAGACGGGAGTAACGACCGGTTTGTCATTTCCGGTTACTTCGTTGGTTGCAGATGTCGCCTGTACTACTCGTCCATTCGGCAGATTAGCGTTTGACGGATTGCCGTTCTGTCCGGCAGGCATGTACTTCGCTGCCATTTGATAAGATTTCTCCATCAAATCCAGTTGTTCATCTACCCTCGACTTTTGTAGCTGTTCCTCTTTCTGTTTGCGTTCCATCTCCTGAATACGCCATTCCAGTTCCAACAATTTCTGGTCGTCTTCCGGCTCAGGCTGTTGATAGAACGAACCGAGTTGCCGGTTAATGTTCTGATAAGCGATGGCAGATGCATGCACGGATGAGCTTGTTGAACGGACAGGAGCATCTTCTTCCGGCGGTGCAGCCGGCGGATCACTGACTGTAGCCTGTCCGTCAGGTTCTCCGAATGCAATATCAAAGTCCTGGAGTGTGCCCATCTTCTCTTTTTGCTGTTTCTCGAAAGCGTCTTGTTCATACGCTTCTTTTTTGTCACCCGGCATCCCTTTCTCATGGGGGAGTGGAACGTCTATATTGAACCCTTCCTGTATGCTATCTTCTTTTTCTGCCGATGACGGAGCGAATATGAGCCACATCGCCCCGGCAAACACCATGAAAATAAGCGGATAGACCAGCATCTTCTTTCTTCGCTGTATTTCTGCCGAAGTCAGTTCTTTACGTTGCTGCTGCTTTGGCTTCGTCTCTTGCTTCGCCTTTTCAGGTGTTCCGGCAGGGGGAACCGTTTCTCCCCCTACTGCTTCGGTCACGTGGATTTCTTCCCGCACCATTTCTTTTATATTCAAATTTTCTTCCATTATTTCTTTTCAAGTGATTGATGGGGACAGGCAACCGACAGGCTATCCCTTTCCTGTTGAAGCTTCAACTTCCCGATATGCTGAATCTGCAGCAATTCTCCTTCCCGTTTTCCCATATTATAAATAGAGGAAACCACAAAATAGATAGACAAGCCACTGAATACCAGAAGCAGGCTGAGCGTAACCGCTAATTGTCTGCCAGGTGTGAGCCGTCCGCACATTCCACGAAGACCGTCATCGAAGCGGTCTTGCCACTGCTGTACTTTTTTCCGTATCATAAGCCTATCTTTCCAGTACACGCAAATTCCTGTTTTCTAAAATCTCAAAGCGTTCCATTGTGAAACCGTGCGGATTGTTGTCACTACGGACAGAGTTAATCAATCCGCAACTGGTGACAAGACTTCGTTCGGTGACATTACTGGCACGGATAATCATTTGCCGGGCATAGGTAGTTACCTGATATGGATAGCGGTCAAAATTACACACCATGCTATCCACCTGTACCGTTTGGTTGATATTGGCGGAAATGATTCGATTATAATACCCTTTCTCGCTCCAATCCTTATAATACCGGAAAGCGCTTTTATCACAAAGGAACAATGCCCGTTGGATATTGCTTTCAATCGCTTTTTTGTCCGGTGAAAGGGTGAAGAACAGTTCGTGAAATCGTTTGACGTGTTCTTTCGCTTCGACCGGACGGTTTTGGGACAAATCTTGCGAGAGAGCCAGCATCAATGACTTTCCGTTGTCCAGTACATAAATCTTTTCCCTTTGCCGTTCAGCGAAACTGTATGAACTCCAAATACTATACCCTGCAACTACCGCACAAAGCAATAGGAAGACCAATGCAACCATCCGTATCTGTTTGAAACTACTTTCTATATTCTTTAAACTTTTAAATTCCATTGTTATACTTTCTTGAGAGTTACTTAATTTTTATTGTTAGTAGGCGTACCATAGCGACCACCCAATGCCGCTTGGCTGCCTCCGCTACCTCCGTCACTTCCACCGCCACCCATGCGGCCTTTCATATAGCCATATCCGGATTTGGCACCTTTTCCGATGGCTCCGGCAGCGTGTCCGGCAACCGCACCGCCCAGGGCCGCAGCACCTTTTCCGCCCATATAGGCTAATTGGGTAACTTTCTGTCCGTAACCTCCTGCACCACCGCTTTGTATCACCCAAGAGGCGACCGTCGGGATAGTCAGATACCCCACAATCCCTATGAGCATAAAAATAATGTATGCGGCATTAGAATTATCCGGTACGAAATCGGGGTCAGAGAGCGCGGCAATATCCTTTTCCATCATCAACACCTGAATGCGTGCCAATACGGAACTGAATAAATCCGAGATGGGAAGCCAGAGATAAATACCGATATACCGGGCTATCCATTGTGTCAATCCTCCCTGAAAGCCGTCATAGATGGATAGCGCAAAGACCAGCGGACCGAGAATGGACAAAACGATCAGGAAGAAAGTACGGATGGTGTCGAGTATCAGCGAAGCCGCCTGAAACAACAGTTCCAGAAAATTGCGGAAAGCATTCCGAATATATTGCTTCAGTTCATGGCTCGTCCTTTTTGCCTGCATTTTCATCATCTCGAACAGATCTTCGGGTGACCATCCTAATTCCTCCAGCTTCTTGTCGTAGGCTTCGTCAGACACCAGATAAGCCGTTGCCGGATTACGTGCCATCGCTTCATACTCCAGTTTGTTCCGCTGTTCACTGTACTTTTGCATATCCAGCGTCTGATCTTGCAGGATATTGTTACAGCCTTTTACAACCGGACTCATAACCGCATTGATTGTGCCCAATACAAAAGTAGGGAAGAACATGATACATAATCCGATGGCGAACGGACGGAGCAGCGGATAGACATCGACAGGTTCGGCACGTGCCAACGCCTGCCATACTTTGGCTGCAACGTAGAACAGCGCACCCAGCCCTGCTATTCCTTTGGCAACTCCGACCATATCGCCGCAGAGCGGCATCATTTCCGCATACAGATTCTGTAGAATCAGGTGCAGACTTTCAAATTCACCTGTCATGGCTTACCAATATCTTTCGTTAGCACTGCCGTAAAGGGAAAGTACCCTTTGGGTATCGTTTTTCTCTTTTGCCCGGAGATAAGAGACGGATATATTGCGATTGGTGTAATAGGCTACCAGATTGCGATACTCCTTAATGTCCCGGTACACCCGGTCTATTACATCCATGCGCTCCTTGTCACTCATGGACAATCCGTTTGCCGATACTACGGTTTTCAGTTCGTTTAGCAGCCCGTTGCCCTCTTCCAGTAACTTGGTATAGCCGGCCCCGATGGCATTCAGTTCGCTCGGAGTATAATTGGGATCACCCAGCATCTTTTGAAAATTAGATACATATAGTTCAGAAATTTCCCCGACCATTAAAACCGTTTGTTGTACCTTTCTCGCATCTTTAACCAGATTATTCACAGACTTCAAAGCGTCATAATATTTCTTCCCCTGCTCAAATACTTTGGCTGTCTCCTTGAATCCGTTCAATGTATTTTGGGCGGTAGTTGAAGTCTGTATAATCTGCTTGGCAGAATTGATAATCCCCTGCGCCAGATTGCCGGGATCGGAAACGACCCATTGCGCCTTTGCCTGATAACCAAGGCAAAGTGTAAAAGCGCATACGATAAATAAAAATTTCTTCATAAATAAATTTTTAATAGTTTATAAAAGCATGATAATTGGATTTTTTAGTGGTGAAGACGGAGAGTGTTACCACTCTTCCGTCCGGATATACTCGCCTTCGGTCGATAGATAGAGTATATCCCTTTCCTCGTCATAACCTATCTGTATTTCACCGAACAGATCGACAAAAAGCCCTTTGTCCGTTTGGCGGATTCGGTTCGTAACCACCATATCGGGATGATAGATTAAGGCGAGGCAATAATGTTTGCTATCATGGTATATCTCCACTGGCGGAGAGTGGAGGTTGCTTTTCCATGAACCGCATATATTTCTGACCGGATATTTACGGCTGGTTTTCATCCCACTGAGGTTTACGGACATACCCCCTATTTGTAGAGAATGTAAATATTCCCCTGCCTGCATCATAATACATATCTATAAAAATATATTCCATATTAACTGTCGTTTGATGGAAAGATGACCTTTCCGTTGGTAAATAGGTTATTATTTCTCTTTCTTGCTTTCCGCCAGTTGCTTAATCGCCAATTCGATGTTTCCACCCAACTTATCCGTTAGCTCCATGACTTCCAGCTTTTCCGTTTCCTCCGTCGTATACGTGAGATACTCTTGTGCAGAAACCTCCGTAGCATACACCGTAGATTGCACACCGCCCAGCCCGAACCATACTTCTTTATAATGCCTTGAAGCGGAGTTCGCCATATTGATGGAGAGTATCTGTGCTTTTTCCTTATCCGTCAGTCCCAGCAACTCCTGAATTTTGGAGAACTTGTTCACATACTTGCGTTGATCTAATAAAATTTTGCAATCCGAATTATTGATAATACTTTCCTTGACGACGGGGGAAGAGATAATATCATCGACCTCCTGTGTCACTGTAATGGCTTCACCATAAAACTTACGGACGGTCTTGTACAGATAGCGCACATATTCCGCCATGCCTTCTTTCGCCAACGCTTTCCAAGCTTCTTCGATGATTATCATTTTTCTCACCCCTTTTAACCGGCGTAACTTATTGATAAACATCTCCATAATAATGATAGTGGTGACCGGGAAAAGTATGGGGTGATCCTTGATGGCATCAATTTCAAAGACTACAAACCGTTTATCCAACAAATCTATTTGCTTATCAGAGTTCAGCAAAAAGTCATACTCTCCTCCTTTATGGTACGGTTCCAGCACATTCAGGAAGTTCGCCAAGTCGAACTCTTTTTCCCTGACGTGTTTGGCATCCAGTATCGCCCGGTAGTCTGTATCGACAAATTCGTAGAAGGTATCGAAAGACGGAACCAGTCCTTCATCGAACTTAATCCGGTCAATGAACAAGGCAACGGCGTTGGAGATAGCCACCTCTTCCGAACGGCTGGCAGGTTCATTGTCTTTCTTCCATAGGGTAAGAAGCAACGTTTTGATACTTTCTTTTTTCTTCACGTCAAAGACTTTGTCTTGCGTATAGAACGGATTGAAACTGATCGGGCTTTCCTCGGTATAGGTAAAATAAATTCCATCCTGTCCGTTCGTCTTCCGGTTAATCAGGTTGCAAAGCCCTTGGTAGCTGTTACCCGTATCTACCAGCACCACATGCGCACCCTGTTCGTAGTATTGGCGTATCATGTGGTTCATGAAAAAGGATTTTCCACTTCCTGAACCGCCCAACACGAATTTATTACGGTTGGTAATCAATCCGGTTTTCATCGGTAAGTCGGAAATATCCACATGAATAGGCTTTCCACTGATACGGTCAGCCATGCGAATACCGAACGGGCTGGGTGAACTCTTGTAGTTCGTTTCTCCGATAAAGAAGCAAAGCGCAGGTTCCAGAAAGGTGTAGAAACTTTCTTCTGCCGGAAAGTCTCCGGCATTGCCCGGCATTCCCGCCCAATAAAGCGCCGGTGCATCTATGGTGTTATGCCGTGGTTTGCACTCCATGAGCGCCAACTGACTGCCCACATCATTACGGACAGCCCTCAATTCCTGCTCACTCTCTGCCCATGCCATAATATTGCAATGGCAACGGACGGAAACCAACCCGTAACTGTGCGCTTCATTCAGATACATGTCAATCCAGTCTTTGTTTATCTGGTTGGAACGGCTGTATCGTGAAAGCGACTGCATATTGCGTGCGGCCTTTTCAAAATGTCTCAGGTTATCGTCGCTGTCATCCACAAAGATATATTGGTTCACAATGTGGTTGCAGGAAAGTAACAACCCGATGGGTGCCGCAAACGAAAGCCGGCAATCGGAACGGTCGGTAGACAAACGCTCGTAGCGGGTATCAGTGGAAACCGTGCCCGGCAAATCATCCGTATCTGACAACGTATGTACGCACAGCCTTTTTTCACCAATGCGCATTCCGTCCGCCCTCAGTTCTATATCTTCCAACGATGTGGCGTTCTCTAATGACAGGGAAAAGTATTTCTCTATCAATCCGGCTGTCTTGTCCGTTCCGGTTATCTCATCCGAAGTGAGCCTTTTCAGTTTGATGAACCCTGAATCATTAATAATTTGTTCAAACTGTCCGGCTGCCTCCAGAAAGTAGTTGGTAGTATCCTTGTTCACCTCTTTGGGGACAATAAAGCCCCGGCACAGGGACGAGAAATTACTCTGCATCCTCGACCGTTCCTTGGTCGTTTTTGTCAGGAAAAGATAGCATTCGTGATTGAGATACGCTCTTTCATTGAAATGGAGTTCATAGCTACGGGAGAGGAAGCTAAGGTTATCCTTATCCGTCTTTGGGCGATAGTTCTCCTTGATGAACCAATCTTGTTTCTGTACCACTGAATAGTTCGGTAATACTTTGATTGCTTTCAGCCATGTAGAATGTATCGTTTCGTATTCAGCCGGGGTGATACTGAAAAGTTCGGGCAGTTCCACCCGGTAGGCAACGGTCACATCCGCATCCTTGCTTACGATGCAATCCTCTTCTACTGCCAAGAGCGGAAATTTGCTTTCTATCGTGGCTGCTTTCATTATATTCCTCATTTTCTTTTCTTTTTTAGTAGGTTACGGGGAGTTTTTCTGTTTAAAAGGAAACGGGGATGCTGACCGGCCGCCAGCATCTTCATAAGCCCGTATTGACCGTATTTGCCATTCAATGAAAAGGTAGCCCATACAAGAACGGAAGCGGCTGTTACACCGAAACCGATGCATACCCATTGATTGATGCCTATCATATACATGATGACAAATAGAACGAACAATGCGAGTAACCCTCCTGCAAACAGAAACAGGTATTGCGCTTTGAGCCCCTTAAATTCAGGGCTTCTGCCAATCCCCTTATTCAGATTATATTCCATGTTTATATACTTTAATTATATGTGGCTCGCATTAGAGGAAGAAAGAGCGGAGGATGGTGGCTGCCACAATCAGGAAGATACAGGCCCCGAACCAAGAGGCGGCAACTTTTGCCACATCCGGGTCGCCGGAACTGAACTTATTGTATACCTTGACCCCACCAATCAGCCCCACGACCGCACCGATTGCGAAAACCAGCTTTGTGCCCGGATCAAAATAACTTGTAATCATGTTGGTTGCTTCTGTAATGCCCGCCTGACCGTTTCCGGCAGCATAAGTTGTACCGGCTGTTGCAAAAAGAATGGCAACAGCGAAAAGGATTTTCTTTTTCGTGTTCATAAATAAGTTGTTGTTTAAATGAATGCAGGGGTGGATAATCCCCGCATTCGGTTGTTGATAATTTGTTATGTTTTTTTAGTGGTGGACGGCTTTTGCTATCCGTAATCGCTTTCTTTCATCTCCCTGTTTTTTAGTTACACTATATCATTTATCCCAAAATTATCGGGAATATTCCCGATTTCTGTTTCCTCTTCCGCCTCTCCCTGCTGTTTACGGAATGTATCCAGATACAGGCTGATGAGTTCCGATATACGGTCGTTTTTTTTAGGTTCGCTGGATACAATCTGCTGCATGACATCGGTATGTTGCAGTTCCAAAAGCGTCCGTCCGGCTTGCCGTTCTTCTTGTTCGCTTACTGTCCCTTTCGGTTGATTCAGCACTTTTACGGCAGCGCACATATTTTCAAAACTGATACCGGATGCGATGGTATCTGACGGTACCTGTTCCGGCGTATCTTCTTCCTCATCTTCTTCATAATCCATTGATACCTCCACGTCCATCGGATCATTCGTTTCACCTTCCGGTGGTGCATCATCGAACATCCCGTCAAGCTCCTCATCGGGCACTTGCAGGGGGTGATTATCGGAATCCGGGACAAAAGTAGAATCTTTTTCGGACTGATTTTCAACTTTTTCAGTGGTGGCACCGACTGGCTTCATAGTGGCACCGAGTGGCTTTGATACGGGGAGAATGAATGTACTTTCTCCAATCACATTGGTAGTCAATCCATCCTTTCGGGGAAGGATGGCGGCAACTGATTTGTCGCTTTTCCTTTTTTTCCATCGCTCGTAACAGAGAAAAAGGAACGTCCAGATAATATACAGGACAACCCAAATAAATAGTAGTACCATAGTCTTACGATGTTAGAATAGTCCTTTATTTTTTTGTTTGTAAATTTCCGTAATATCATTCTGGAAGGTTTGAAAATGATGTGTCAACACATTATCCAGATAGCTGAAGAGTGACACTTCATTTTCTCCGATAACCTGGATGATTTTCAATATCCGTTCGTGATACTCCTTTCGGATGTAGACACTCTTTCCCAATCGTGCGGTCAGGTTTGTTTCTTTAATAAAGAGTGATTCGTAATTCTCCTGATTATTCTTCCTTTTCCGCATACCTGTATCCGTTTCCGGCTTGTTCGTCTCCACCTTTTCTACCGGCTGTCTGGAAACCTCTGCTTGGATGGCTTCTGTACTCGCCGGAACGGGAACCGATGGTTTACCATTTGTCTTAAAGGACGAAATAATAAAGTCAGGGTCTATATTATCCAAGTCCAATTCTTTTGTTTTCATAAGTAGACTATTGCTTGATTATACTCAATATCTCTTCGGTGATTTCATCCAGATTGCTACCTCTGGCAAGGCTTTTGTCCGCAGGAAAAATGGTGGAACGGAACAAAGCTTTATGTCCGGTGGATAACTCCCGTCGGAACCGTTTGCTATCCGGCAGGTAGGTTTTCAAAACTGATAATCCGAGTTCACTGATTACCTCCTCGTAAATATCATAGAGTTCTGACTTTTCACGTCCGTCTACCATGTTCCACAGGAGATGCAGACTTTTAATATTTGATTTCCCGGTGGTAACTAACGTATCATTCAGCACCGTGACAAAGCGGAGAGTACTTTCCATAACCACCCGGTCGGCAGCGATGGGAGAAAAGATATAATCCATCCTTGCGATGGTTTGTACCACACCCGCATTATTGATGGTACCCGGCAAGTCGAAGAAGATAAAATCAAAATCCGTGTCGGCAAGTTCCTTCACTTTGCTGACAGCGTCCTCCGGTGTACTTTCAATGACCGGGTAGGCTTTCTTCTCCAATCGTTGAACTTGCTCGTAAGCCATCCGTTTGTAATACGGATCATCCATTGCCATTTTCAAATCCCGTTCTCTCATTTCCACAATGCTATGTTGCGGGTAGTCGCAATCCACTACAGCTACGTTGTAGCCTTTAACAAAATGAAGATAGCTGGCTACTAATACGGTCAGCGTTGTCTTCCCGGCTCCACCTTTTTGGGTAGAAAATGCCACATAAGTTGGTCTTTTGTTCATACAATCAGTTATTTATATAGTTATACAATTAATTAATTAATCAATCAATCATCCAATCATTTATCCAGTCAAATGGGCAGCTATTCAGTCAGTGATTTATCTATACGGCTACTTCTAAGTATGTATTTCCAATTTCACTTGCAGTTAGCCAAATGACTGTATCGCTGTACCAACGTTGGTACATACAAACGTATAGCCAGCCAACTGTGAAATCATCCATTCAATTATCTGTTTAGTTCTCTGTCCATAGATAAAACTATCTCTATCCACAATCAACCAATCAGCTATTTGTCTATCTGTCCGTTCATCATGACGATGCAAATAAACGACTAATATTTAGCCTTTGTATAGCTTCTTAACCCACTGGCGCCGAGTGGCATTAAAGTGGCACCGAGTGGCTTCGATGAAAATTCGGCAGCCTGCTGCAAGCCCCCTAACTTTGCACCGTCAAGCAGTCCGCAGGGAAACAGCCAGCCTCGCCACCTGTCGCTAACCCCAATCTGACCCTTGCGGTCAGATTTTTATGTTCACTGGAACATAGCAAGCTGTGTTTTTTGCTGCACGAAACGAGTTCTGCCGCAAAAAACGCTTGCCTTTTTCCAATGGGAAAAAGGGGCAATTATCTCCGAAGTCGATAATTGTAGGGAAGATAGCCGTGAGGTGTGGCAACCGTGCCGGGACTGCCGGTATACCACTAAAAATCCAAAAGTTATGAATGAAGAAGAAAAAAAGCAGCCGCCTCCCCGAAAGAAAGGAGGACGGAATCCGAAGAACAATCCTGCCGTTTATCGTTATACGGTTAATTTCGATGCGGTGGAACATGCCCGTTTCCTTACGCTTTTCGAGCAGTCCGGTCTACGTTCGATGGCGCAGTTTATTGCCGCCCGTGTATTCGGAGATGAATTCCGGATAGTGAAAACCGACCGTGCGGCACTGGAATATGTTGCCAAGCTTACCGCTTTGTACCAACAGTTCCGTGCTGTCGGAGTGAATTATAATCAGGTAACAAAGGAACTGCATACCCATTTCTCCGAGAAGAAAGCCCTCGCCTTGCTCTACAAATTGGAAAAAGCGACGTTGGAATTGGTGGAGTTGAGCCGTAGGATTATCGAGTTATCCCATATGTTTGAGAGCCAATGGTTGCGAAGATAAGTACGGGCGCTTCCCTTTACGGTGCGCTCGCCTACAACCAGAACAAAGTGGACGAAGGGCATGCGAAGGTACTTGCCGCCAACCTCATTCTACAACCCGAAGATGGGAATTTCCATTTGCAGGACTGCATGGAAGATTTCAAGAACTGGCTGCCATCCCATTACCGTACGGAGAAGCCCGTTATCCATATCTCCCTCAATCCGCACCCGGATGATGTGCTCACCGATGGGCAGTTGGTGGCCATCGGTGAGGAATATATGCAGAAGTTGGGATATGGCGGTCAGCCGTACCTTATTTTTAAACACGAGGACATCGACCGCAGGCATATTCACATCGTTTCGCTCCGGGTGGATAGCAACGGGAAGAAGATTAACGACAGTAACGAGTTCCGTCGCAGCAAGGAGATCACTGAGCAGTTGGAGCAGAAATACGGTTTGCACCCGGCAGAAGGGCAAACCAAAGGAGAAGATTGGCAACTCGCTCCGGTGGATATTACCAAAGGCAATTTAAAGCGGCAATTGGCAAACGTGGTAAAACCGCTTTTGAAGATGTACCGCTTTCAGTCCGTAGGCGAGTTCCGAGCCTTACTTTCCTTATATAACATCGCATTGGAAGAGGTAAAGGGAGAAGTGAGCGGCAGACCGTATCATGGTATTGTCTATTCCGCTTTGGATAAGAACGGAGAAAAGACGGGAACACCTGTCAAATCCTCCACATTGGGAAAAATGACAGGTATCACGGCTCTGGAAAAGCAGATGAAGCAAGCCGGAACGCTTATCAAAGAGAAGAAGTTGAAAGACCGGACGTTGCGGATTGTATCTATCGCTTTACAGACAACTACTTCCGAAGCGGAGTTCCGCAAGGTTTTGCAACAGGAAGGCATCGACGTAGTTATGCGTCGCAACGATACCGGACGTATCTATGGCGTTACCTTCATCGACCACCACAGCCGTGTGGTACTGAACGGTTCCCGGTTGGGTAAAGAATATTCAGCCAATGTGTTCAACGAACGCTTTCCGTCCATCGAAGAGGAACAGCCCCGTTCCATACTCGACAGATTGTTGCATCCCAAGTCCGGTGTCCCGGCTTTCGATGATGCGCCCGACACTAAAGAGTATTCCCCCGAATCAGGCGGGTTACTCTCCCTGTTTACTCTCGAACCGGAGCAACCTGAACGGGAACCACTGCCACCGAAGAAGCGGAAGAAGAAACGTCATCGCTACGGACGGCAGGATTAACAATCACTATTTGTATCACCATTAAAAAACAATCAACATTATGTCACAAGAAGACGATTTACGGGGATTGGCAAAAGTCATGGACTTTATGCGTGCGCTTAGCATCCTCTTTGTTATTATCAATATCTATTGGTTCTGTTACCCCGCCATCAAAGAATGGGGGATTGACATCGGAGTGGTATCGAAAATACTGCTCAACTTCCAGCGTACTACGGGACTGTTTCACTACAGCCTGTACACCAAACTCTTTTGCGTGGTATTCCTCGCTCTTTCCTGTCTGGGGACTAAGGGAGTGAAAGAGGAAAAAATCAAATGGGTACATATTTGGACAACACTTGCCATCGGCTTTGTCTTGTTCTTCCTTAATTGGTGGCTGCTGAATATGCCCATTCCTTTTGTCATCCGTACAGCCTATTATATCTTTACCCTGACTATCGGGTATCTCTGCCTGCTGGCTGCCGGAGTATGGATGAGCCGATTACTGAAGAACAACCTGCTTGATGACGTTTTCAATAACGAGAACGAATCGTTCATGCAGGAAACCCGATTAATGGAAAATGAATATTCCGTTAATCTGCCTACCCGGTTTTGGTATAAGAAGAAGATGTGGAACGGGTGGATTAATGTCGTGAACCCGTTTCGTGCCAGCATCGTACTCGGCACACCCGGTTCCGGTAAATCCTTTGCGGTGGTAAATTCCTACATCAAGCAGCAGATAGAGAAAGGGTATGCAATTTACCTCTATGACTTTAAATTCAGCGATTTATCCACGATTGCCTACAACCATTTGCTTACCCATCAAGAAGGGTATAAGATTGTTCCCAAGTTCTACGTGATTAACTTCGACGATCCCAGCCGCAGCCACCGATGTAACCCGTTGAATCCGAAATTTATGACTGATATATCCGACGCTTACGAAAGTTCGTATTCTATCATGCTTAACCTTAACCGGAGTTGGGCGGCAAAGCAAGGGGATTTTTTTGTAGAGAGTCCGACTATTCTGTTTGCCGCTATTATCTGGTTCCTGCGCATCTATCAGGATGGCAAGTATTGTACGTTTCCTCATGCTATCGAGTTCCTGAATAAGCCCTACGAGCAGATTTTCCCTATCATGTCTTCTTACCCCGAATTGGAAAACTACTTGTCCCCATTCCTCGATGCGTGGTTGGCTGGAGCCGCCGACCAGTTGATGGGACAAATCGCATCCGCTAAAATCCCATTGTCCCGTATGATTTCTCCGGCACTCTATTGGGTAATGTCGGCTGACGAGTTTTCACTCGATATTAATAACCCGGACGAACCGAAGATACTTTGCGTAGGCAACAATCCCGACCGTCAGGCAATCTATGGAGCGGCTTTAGGTCTGTACAACAGCCGCATCATTAAGATAGTTAATAAGAAAGGAAAGCTGAAAAGTTCCATCATCATCGACGAGTTGCCTACTGTCTTTATTAAGGGACTGGACAACCTGATAGCTACGGCACGAAGTAACAAAGTGGCGGTACTGCTCGGATTTCAGGATTTCAGCCAACTGATCCGTGACTATACGGATAAGGAAGCAAAGGTGATTATCAATACGGTGGGTAATATCTTCTCCGGTCAGGTGGTAGGCGAAACGGCAAAAACGCTAAGTGAGCGTTTCGGAAAGATATTACAGAAACGGCAGAGTATCAGTATCAACCGGAACGATAAGTCTACTTCTATATCTACCCAGATGGACAGCATGATACCACCATCAAAAATTAGTGGATTGACACAGGGTATGTTTGTGGGGGCAGTGGCTGATAATTTCTCCGAACGCATCGAACAGAAAATATTCCATTGCGAAATTGTAGTGGATACAGTCAAAATTGCCGAAGAGGAAAAGAGTTATCAGAAGATACCCGTTATCACAAATTTCATAGATGAGAATGGAGTTGACCACATGCAGGGAATGGTACAAGCCAACTATAACCGGATAAAGGAAGACGTTCGGCAGATTGTTTCCGATGAATTGGAGCGCATCAAGAATGATCCCGCACTCTGCCATCTGTTGGAACTGAACAAATAAGACTGAAAGAACAGGAGGAAAAATGATTATTTTTTCCTCCTGTATAACCTCTCGTCGTCCTTGTCCATTCTTTCCAGCAAGGCATCCCTCATGCTATCTATGTAGGTAGTTCGGCTCTCCTGTACCCGTTCCCGCATGTTCACATAACAACCGGACGGGTCTTTAATTTCTATCCCCAACATCTTGCTGAAGTATGCTGATACCTCTTTGATAGTAGCTTTGCCATCATTGAAATTCTTTAGTGTATCCGATCCGTAGATAAACTCCATCAGATGAACTACCTTTCCTGTCCATACAATCGGTGGTTGACTATCTTTTGTTCTCTCGCCGTTTTCTTGTGGATTAGGACTATCTTGTTTTTTTATCCACTCAATTGCAGCTTCCACAAATGTAATACCTCCATTGGCGGATAGTCTGCCACCTGTTGTTTCCTTTATTTCCTCTATATGGATTAGCTGTGCCCGTATATAATTCAAGGAAAAGTAGATAAACCTTATATTCTCTTCTTTGCTACAAAAGTTGTAAATCTGGTGTGCAAAATCACTTAATGCATTTTGAAACTCTTCCTTTGTTGCCGCTCCTTTTGATAAAAGTTGGATATAGGGTGTTGTTCTAAAATCCTTCATACCTGAATATTACCGTGATTGTCTCTTTTTTTTAATTCGGCTGCAAAGTTATGGAGATTTTATTCAGGCAATGTTATCGAAAATAATCATAAATTCATCATTATTGCGCAAAGGTTCGAATTAGTCAGAAGACTGGTATTTTTTCCTTAGCCCGGTAGGGCTATCGCCTAAATTGGTCTTGCAGAAACGGTTGAACTGTTGCGGAGAGGTAAAGTTAAACTCTTCCATAATCTCCTGAAAAGGAATATAGGGGAATGAAAGACGGTACAGGATATGTTCCGAACGCTTTTTCAACAACCATTGATAAACTGATGTTCCGAACTCCTTCTTAAAAATACGGCGGAAAGTAACTACCCCGTAGCCGCAGAGGTCAGCGAGTTCCTTTGTATATTTTGTTTTTATATAATGAGAGAGGACCAGATTCCTGAACGGAACTGCTTCTCCTGTCATCGGGTGAAAGAATGCTTGTAATTCTTCTTTTCCGTAGTAACGACTAAAAAGCCGTATTAGCTCTTTGTGCTTAAGATGGCCACAGCAGCAAGTCGCCCGTACCGTCTGTCAGATAATAGGATATACTTTCCATAAAAGTCATGATCACCTTGTGTGCGACCAGCTTACAATAATAACCGCTTGATTTACCATTATTCTTTTCCCTTGCATGTGTATACAGATACCGTAGTATGCAGTTTTCTGGTCGACATACTGTGTTGTTGAAGGTATGAACTACCACATGCGTTTCTTTCCACATTTCACCCCAGCAGTCAGCCATGCGGGGAAGAAACATGATTTCACCGCCATATAACGTTTCTTCAAAAAATAAATTACTGGTCAAATGTACCTCGCCTTCCCGACAAAAAATGAGATAATTCATCTCCTTATGCACATTATTAAAAGTATCACCTATCCGGTAATCTTTCAGCAGGAAATTGCAGTTGTCTGGTGTTTCGTCACAAGGCAGATATTTATGTATCTTTACTTCATTCATAAATAATATCATAGGCTTTATTGTTGTCAGCAACTCTGTATTCCTGCGATAAGTAGGATTTCATATTAATTAAAATTAGGCTATTGATTTATGGCAATAATTTTGCATCGATGTAATAGTAATTATGGCTGCCCATGGGAACCTGTCTTTCTCCCGCTTTTGCATCCATTTCTTCTTTTATTTTTTTAAAGTATTGCACAAGCAGATCCAGTTGATGGTCAGTGAGGATTTTTTTCTTTTTCAGTTCCTTCAAGGTAATACCGTCCAGGAATGGATTGTTGGAAGGAAGCCCGAAAATGCGGCGATGTGCCCGAGCGAGGCTAAACCTATTTAATTCTTTGCGGCTGAAACGGCAAACACGGCATTCGTTAAGCCCATGCATGTAAAATTTATACAGGTGGCGACGTATCTTTTTGGTCGATACATAAACTGTGTCTGTCGGACTTTCCGTTTCAGCATGCCGGGCTGCCAATTCTTTGTCGGAAAGATGTTCGGTTTCCTGCAGGTAGCGACAAAGATTTTTGGTGCTGCCTTTACGGGGTTTCCCGGAATTCTTTACGTCGACTTCCAGTGCACAGAGAGTCTCCAACTGCCCTTTGAGTTGTTCCAGTTCAACTTCCGAAAGCAATAACTGATAATGAACGAGACTGTCGGGTACGGAAATCCGCTCCGATTCCGTGTACCAAGCGGGTGCTCCCGTTACGAATGTCCTTTTAAAATCCTTGCCGGGTTTGGTACCCTGTGGCAGACCGAAGGCAGCTATAAAAAGACTATCAAATCTGTCCTTGTCATTGCCGATGGTAGCGAATGCCCGGTCTATACTTTCAGAAAGCAGGCGGTTATCCGCCCGGATTTGTGACATTATGGAATCAACAGCTCCGGTAAACAATTCCGGAGACAGCGTTTCACCCTTTTCGGGAAACAGAAATCCGCCCTGCGTCATGCTGGCGTAAGGATAATCGAGCATGAAGAAGTTATTGCCTGCATCACGTAGCAGGTTGCTGCGGCAAAACTGATCGGCATAAAAGAGCATTTTACGCTTGTCCACAACCTGTGAACCGGCATAAGCGTCGATCATATCACCCAATTGAAGTACAAAGTTGTTGAAGTTATCCGAATCGGCAGCATACAGTTGCCATCCCAGAAGACGGCAGTTTTTCTTTTTCAGGGCGGCAACAATCGGATTGATCGCTTCATCCCGGAGTGAGCCTGTTTCACCGACCGATACAATCAGGTTGGTGGATTGTTGCCGGTCGTCCAGTAAATCCAAAGACATTTTCAGTGCACTCCAGGCAGGGAGGGAGTCATGACAGCTTTCTCTCATAACGGATGCAATCCTGCTCATGCCATCGGTCAGTGATTGATAGTCGGAAGTAAGCGGAATGGTGACTATTTTTCCGCCAAGGCTTATTGCTGCGCCGAAACGATAGCGGTAATTATCGTCCGGTAACTCGAACAAGGGCTGAAGGTTTTGTATGGCATTAAGCAGCATTGGGAACTGTTCAGCCTGTTTCGTACCTGATTCCATGGCGAAAAGCAGGTTGATGTTCTGCAGCCGGTGTTTTATTGCCCGGCCTTCGGAATAGCTGACCGGCTGTCCGTCGATATTGTATACAAAATTTAAGCTTTTGTCTATGAGTGGGGCAAATGCCCCACTACAGAAAGTATAGGTCGAATCTGTACTGTAGGGGCGTATTACCGGCGAATAGGCGAGTATGTCCGGTTGCTGGAATGTGCCCGCAAGTCCGGTCTTTACAAATACCTTCCGCCCGATATTACCGAGCATGACTTCCGGAATCCACCCCACGATTTGTTCCCCTGCTTTATCGGCCGTAATATCCGTGGTCCGTGATATCAGGACTCCACGCCCGTCAGGAGAGTATTTCAAGGCAAATACAATTTCGTTCATACCGATGGCTGCCGTCTGTTTTTCCAATCCGGGATCACCGAATACTTTTAGGGAATCGGCGGTTACAAAATAAGCCTCGGGATGAAGCACGGATGAAGTGTCCGTAACTGCTGTCAGCAGCTTGTCATGCTGTCCGGACCGTATATCGGTTACGGAAGAGGGCGAAAGGATAAGCCGGGAGGAGTGCATCCAGCCTATATATTCAGCTTTTTTACGTCCGGTAAACCGGTTGTTTTTTATGTGTTCCGGTTTATACTTTATCAGCCGCAGGAAATCGCCTTTATGTCCAATGACCAGAAAGGGTTCCCTGAACGTGGTTTCTGCCGATTTTATCCTGCCGCCCGGGTTGACATAAGCAGCGTTCCCTTCCCTATCGGAATAGACAATCCAGGGCTTTTTGTGTGCCCCGCTTTTGGGAGCCTTAATACCGGGAATCTGATAATTTTCAGAATAGACTCTTGGAAGCTTACGTAAGCGGGTAAACCGGTTGACCGGGCTGCAACCACTTAGAAAAGCCGTCACACAGCATAGTATCATTATTTTCTTCATATCCTATCTCTTTTTATCGGTTTGAATGACCGCTATCCGGCTGATTTGTCCGTCTTCTTCACCCTCAGATTCGACGATTACGTTCTGGATAACTGTTTCTTTTTTGCCGATGTGGTGCAGCCCTTGGCAATAAGAATAAAAGTCATTATATTTATTATTGTTCACAACAACCAGCGTGTTCGGATTATTGTTAAAATATTTGCTCACAACATAATTGTAGTTTATATTAAATGGCTTACCATCTACAATATTCTGCAACTTTTCTTTAATGTCTAAACCGATAAGCACCATTACATCCGTAGAATCATTCTCCGAATAGTAGGGCAGAATATTAATGCGATGCCGGATGGGATAGCGGGTATTCTCCGTACTGAGCAGCACTTCGTATTCTCCGGGTTCGGCATATGCATAAAGTGCCGTTTTCTCGCGGGAATCAATCATACCGGTCTCCCCAAACTCCCAGCGCCACTGTTCATCGTGTCCTTCGCCACGGAAGATGATATTTTCTCCCTGTATGGCTTCCTTGGGAGCAATGATATGAACAAGGTGCTGGTTCTCCGTGCCTGTCTCCTCTTTTACCCTCACATCAAAATAGCGTTCCAAGTTTCCGTTTACCGTCAGTCGGATTTTGTAAACTCCTTCTTGTTTAAACAGATGGTGTCCGCTACGTTGGTTGGATGTCCCGTTGTCGCCGAACTCCCAGTACCAAGTTTCCGCTCCCGACGTGGAATCGGAATAAAAGATTTCCTGTCCCACGACAGGGTCAGACGGCGACACGGTAGCCTGGATCTCCGGTCCTTGTGAACAGCCTCTCAGCACCAGCAGAAAAACCATAAAAAGTACAGCAACGGAGATAAGAATATAAAAAATCTTCGTGTTTATAAATTTATTCATCATGGTTTGCCTCCTTTATTTTTAAGTTCGCCTTCTTTCTTTTGGAGCCCAAGTTCACACTTCTCAAGGTTTTTCTTGAACTTTACGATGTTATCCTGCTTGCTCCATAGCTCTTTCTTGTCGGCAAACCACATCTCATATACCGAGGCAAGATGCCAGAACATCTTATTACGCTTGTCCCAGCTATTTTTTTCCCACTGTTTGGCCAGATCGTTTATCAGGAACTTTATATCATTCTCCTCATAAGAGGCGTTGATACCCGGCTCGAAATGTTCAATTCGCGAAAACAGTGTGTCTGCGTTTACAATCTGTGCGGATTGTATGCTTTGGAATTCCTTTTGCCGCTCCATCTTTTTGATGACCGTTATTTTATTGGAGAAGATGTGGCGTGTCCCTGTGTACTTGAAAAGTATAAATCCACAGGCTCCTGTGATAACAATAAACAGGGTAAGCACATATACAAATCCGATAAAGCGTTCACGCTCACTAACGGGTTTGCTACTTTTATTTTGGGGAGTTATGCTCATATTCTTTCTTATTTTACTTTTCTACACTTATATTTCCCAATGTCAGTTTTCGGGCAGCCTGTTTATTATCCTGAACACATCGCATCAGGTCGTTCCTTACAAGGCTTTCTTCAATAACCGCTTTACGTATGGCCTCTTTTGTCTCCAGAAACACGTTAATTTGTGAAGCCAGATTATTATAAATCAATACATCCTTGGTATCCATTCTTTGCAGTTCCTCGATTAGTTCCATTTTACGGGTACTGACAACTTTTTGAAGCATGATCTGATTGAGTTGCTCGTTACTGCCCATCAACGACAAATAGTTATACAGGGAATCCACTTTATCTACCAAGGCAATTTGTCCGGCGTATATCTTATCGTATTCTTCTGTTTTGGATTTCATCAGTTTATACTCGCTACTATTCGTGTGGATAAAACCGGCAAGCAGTGTCATGCTCAAAGCCGTACTGATGAAAAGGCCGCCGGCAAATTTCAAATATCCATGAATAATTTTTTCACTGTTCTTTGCTTTCATAATTCTTATAAATAGGTGTTTATCCCGAGGTAACACGGACTGGCGTCACCCACCGGTTTCAAATAAGTTTTGCGTTCGGCAGGGGCAACGCTGACCGTCACATCAAACTCCCGCCATGCGCCGAGGAAAATATCTGCCAGCATTTCAAGGGCTCTCCGGGAGTTATTCCCGGGTAGGAACCTTTCGACTTCCCGTGTCGGGATGTCACCGATATGTATGTGCAAATCCACATCTGCACCATTCAAGAAACCCACATTCACACTGTTTGTTCCCAGTCTCATATTTCCGAGCCGGTTCGTTTTTTGCGCATTTATTTTCCGTTGCACCATTTTGGGGCGTACCCTTACCGGAGCTTCCAGAATCTGCGACAGTGCGTCGCTTACCTCTTCCAGTCTGCCCCGTATCGAATGGATATGGGGTATGAACTTAATGAACAGCAACGCCCCCCGTCCGGACAAAAAATGGATGACCGGCCAGCAAGCGGCAAAGAGTTTCGCATAATCAGAATATTTGTTCTTTTTATCGTACCGCAATTCAAGCAATTGTGCCTGTATCCCTGCCCTGTCCACTTCGCTCTCCAGCAGGCTGAAAAAGCGGCGGATGAAAAACTCTTCATTGCGATGTTGTTGCATCTCCTCCAGGATAAGTTCCAGATCTTTCACCTTGCCGGGAAAGAGTGAATCATGGAACAATCCTTCCGGAAGCGAATCATAAATGCCCCGGCGGTTGGTTTTGACCTCAATGCAGGAATCTGCCATGCCCGGAAGATTCCTGTGCTTCACTGACCGGATGTCTTTAGAGACATTGCTCAGGTTATTGCCGTCGCGCACCATCATAATTTGGGTGGTGTCGAATCCGGCTTCCGACAACAAGGCTCCGTATAGTTCTGCCTTAAAGTCCGTGTCCATCGTATTGGGCGGAAGATGCCCTTTTATCTCTTTGGGTAAGCGGTATTCCATATCAGTCCATTATGCTCCATTTTTTATTCTGTCCCGTAGTGTTGTTGCCGGTAGTACGTTCCGAAACCACAATATTCTCTTTATGCTGACCGATATATTCCAACGTACTGAGCCGTTGCCACAATTCGGTGAGCGTGTACATGAACGAATAGGCGCGAACCATTGAAGACCGGATGTCCGTATGCTCGTATAACATCTCCAGCGTATCGGACAGTTGCTCGTCGAACGAGCCGGGAGTCACATCGCTCCACTCGTAGAAGTATTTCTGTGTTTCCTCCTTTTGCGTTCCTGAGAGATAGCTGAAACTCACATACATGATATGTGCCAGGCTTGATACGGATTCCAGTACGTCGATAGGAGCATTGTATATCCCTTTATTGGTATAACTGAATTGCAGGGAAGCGAGGTAGCGGAGCATCTCACGGCATATCAGAGAGATGTGTGCACCCAGTTCACCCCGATTGTCTCTATCATGTATTTTAGCTATGATGATTTTACTGTAAGTTTCCAGTGAACGGAACATATTACCGAACTTGGCATAATACTCTTGCAGTTCGGGATGGCTTTTCATCGTTGTACAAGGCGGGATAAAATCGGCATCTACCATAAAGCGGCCCGCATCCTTGCGGATACGGCCGATAGTCAGATAATGAATACCCAGTTCAGTAATATTAATTTCTCCTTTGGGCATCACAAACAGCCGGTATGAAGGTAAGGCATTCGGATGCCGTGGCGGAACTTCTTCCGGATTGGGTTCTCCCGAGCCTACCCGGTGAAACGGGTCTACAGAGAGGATGATGTCCCATTGGGTAACATTTTTATGGGTATCCGACTCCACTGAATAGTTTTTTACCAGTTCGCTTCCCGATTCAGTAGCATCAAACTGAATACGGATACCCGAAGAGGTGACTGCATCGCAGGATTTCAGCCGCACTTCGATGTGTCCCGTCACGTGTTGGCTGATGCGTATGCCGTTTTCCCCGTCTCGGTTTTGCCGTGCGGGAAGCAGACCGTAGTTGTAACTGTTGGTTCGTACTTCAATGCTGTCACGGACGCTGTCCAGAAAGTAATCGTCATGTTGGTTGAAGATGGCGGCTGACAATGGCATACAGTCCGACCAGTTCACTAAATTTTTCTTTGCCATGTAAATATGTATTTTTATTTTTCACTATGTTCCATCACCCGTTTAGCAACAATTACATCGCGGCTGAGAATGCGGTTATCCTTTACTGTCAGGTTGAAATCTATGTAATGCCGGGGAGATATCAGAGACGGTTTCCGGTAAAAGATCCATCCTCCCTCTTTGGCTGCATAGTCGTCTATCGGAGCTTGGGGAGACTTCAGGTTATAGTCGTCAATCATCCGGTGAAACCATGTACCGAATTGCATTTCGTCCGGTGCTTTCACACTGAGTTTGACCGGTTCCCGGTCGCTCTCTTGTTTGTATAACTCTATTTGCAAGACTTGCAGGCTGCCCGGGTCAAAATATCCGTCCTGCTCGGTATCGTCTGTATATCTCCAAACTTCATACACGGGAATCGGAATGGCGATAAAGATACGGTAGGTACGGATGAACACCGAGACAATGACGAATGGAAGCAGGCAGGTAGATGCCCACAGACCATATTTCAACTCATTGCAGAGATTGAAGACAAGGGTGAAGAATAACATGGATACTACCAGTATAAAACCGGTGAGAATGATTTCGTGCCGGTACTTGTAGTCGTCCTTATATACCCAAGACATCATTCGTATGTTATAACCACCTAAAATAAGGTAAAGCATAGCAAGGAAGACGTAGCCGTAAGGCATGAAACCGTAATCAAGGAATCCCAGCAAAGCAGGGATCGTCAGGATGACGATTGCACCGATGGTGTAGCCTACCAGCCGTTTGTTGCCCAGCAAAGCGTTCTTTTTTGCTATGAAAATTCCTAAGCCTACCAGTAGCAAACCCAGTATCGGGTAGAGCAGGTAGGTGAAGGCGAGGGTTTGGAAGAATGAGTTCATAAGTTCGATTTTTATCTTTTTTACACTTAAATGTTTTTAATTCCAAAATGAGATATAAGTTTATTCAGAAAAGCTATGATTCCAAGTAAACTACCGCCTGATTGTATGCATTTGCTATAAAATCAAAACTGTTTTTCATACTGCCTCTGACCTTATTAGCCGCTTTATCAGAAGCATCCCTCCATATTTGTTTTAATGCATCCGAAAGTGAATCATCGCGCTCTATTTTTGGATAATACAGTGATAAGCACTCGACAAAGGTTTGTGCGTCGAGTTCCCTGTATTTCATATTGTACGAGCCGAGGGCTCCTTTAAATAATTTGCACAGGTCTTTAGAGTGTTTACCTATAGCATTTAAATCTTCCTCCTGACTGAGCGCATCTTTCTCACTACTGCTTTTGGCAGCACGGTTAGTACCGATGGCATCGGAATTATTATACAATTTATTCACATGGTGCTTGGCTTTCTCCGTTAACTGGATTCCTGCACGTATTGCCTCCAGTTGGGTGGAGTAAACGCAGCACTTTAGTACCTTTACCGGATTTTCTTTTGCCCATTGACGGGTGTATGCATCAAAATGTTTTATTGAAATTGGATGAACAATGATGTTGTCAAGTGCTTTTTCAAGGGAAGCCTTCTCATGTAATGCCTTCAATACACTGACTGTTGAGTCTATCGCCATCTGACCCGCCAGAAAATTCACCGGATGTGATGCTTCATCTTTTGCCAGCATCGTGTGGGACGGATTATCGCCGTGGGGATACATACCGTTGATTGACTCTTGGATGGCTTTCAACTGTTGTTTTAAAACCAACTGATATTCTCTAATATAAGTGGCAAGTATCACGCACAAGTAATGTTTGATAATATTCTTATACATCTGTAGAGCTTGCTCAATATTTTCAATCACGTTGTTTTCAAACCATTCCATGGCTTTTATTACACCCTCCGGCATCTTTTCATTCACATACTTTTTGATTTCTAACCATTTATCCCGCATATCGAAGAACTTATTCAAGCAATCTTCGACTTTAATCCAGCCATTGTTTCTTGTTTGGTCAAAGTGACGGCACAACAATAGAATAAGCAAGTCGTTTCCATAGAGTGTTCCTGGTTCCATATCCTTTTTAGGAGGTGTAAGTTCCAATGAAAATTTTGAGTCACCGAGCATAAGTAAAGCTGTCGCCATCATATCCTCCAAATCATAAGTTCCGGTAACAATGGGAGTATATAAGGCTTTTTTATAAAAATAATCTCCATCGTTTCTCCATCGCATTTTATTTCCCTCAGCTCTTAGCACATCGTCTTTACGGCTGATAATTTTTTTGACTGCTTCTTCATCAAATGTCATGCCCTTGTCAATATGAAAATAGTCTATCCGCTTTTGACTGTAATCTCTGAATCTGTCACTTTCTGTACACCAGGTTACCACTTTATCGAACCATACTTTTACAAGAGTCACTTCGGCAAAGTTACTGTGGGCATAAAAATCCTGTATGGTATGCAAAGCACCGCCAAGCTTTACGAGTTGGGTGGGTTCTGTGAAATTAATTTCCTTTAATCGTTGAAGGAGTTGGTCGTATATAACCTTTGTACCCCAAGAATCCTTATCGCTCCCTTTTCTATTACTTCTTATGTATTGCTTTATACCCTTTGTCCTGTTTATGGAAATCTCATCGTCTTTGATTTCGCCATTGAACCCCCATTTCTTCAGTTTCTCAGATGTAATAGCCGGTAACCCTTTCGGATTATCGCAATGGTCATATGGAACACTGACACCTATTATTTTACCAAACCCCGGAATCAACCCTTTTTTTTCGTCATCGACAACCAGTCGCCATTGTTTCGGGTTGGTATAGTAGGCGCTTCTTTTAACGATTTTCCTTTCTTCTTTAAAAAACTTCCGGATGGCTATGATTCTCACGACATCTTCCAATACCTTCTTTAGCTCTTCCGGTTCAGGAGCCACCTTACTATAAAAGTTTTCCAATCTTTTTTTATTGTCTTCTTCTTTAAAGAAAGCAGAAGGTTCGAAAAGGAAAGGAGCTATCAATTGGGCATAGTCTTTTAGCCAGTTGCCGCGGTAGAGATATTGTATGTTTACCTCTTTTCTCAGTGCATCTATACCACTTCGGGCAATAGCATTTCTTTGTATATTTTCATGACCGAACCCTCCCTGATAGCTCAGATCCTCCACCTTGAATCCTTCATAATCTCTCACATGGTCATCTGTACCATACTGACGGTCTTTGGTGTATTTTTCCAGTGCGTTATGCGCTTCTGCAATATCCCATTCCAGCGCAAATGCCCCTTCCGGAGTTTGGGCCTGAGCGAAGGGTACGCTCTGCAACTCATGGAAATCAACATATAGCACCCGGCACATACCCCGGTAAGCAAAGCGTGCCCCTTCGTCTCCTTCGGCGTCGTCATTTGCATTTGTATCGTATTGGCAACGGAGCAGCCAGTCTATGTGATGACCGAATTCCTCTACCAAAGCCACCATTAGCTTATGTCGCTTTTCGTTATCCTCAATCGCTTCTTCCACTGCTCGTCTGGAAACATAAATTTTATTGGTCTTTTGGTTGTAGGCTGCCATCAGGCCGTATATCCGGTTTTCACATACTTGTATCTCAGGGTTAGGCAGGCTCCTGTCCTGACAAGCATCATAGAGCTTGTCTACAGCGTCCTGAGACACGTCCTTGCCGAATACATCCGCCATGCGGAACTTGAATATCCATTTGCCGTCACTCACGGCAAGGTCAATCAATTGTTTCCATGCAAAATCACTTTCCAGAGTTACCTTGCCACTCTCCACCGGCTCTTCTTCTTCTCTGGCTGCGATTTGTTTTTTCAGTTCTTTTTCTTTTATATCGCCGGAGGTCGGTTCGTCAAAGTGAAGATTGCTTTTTATCCGGGCGGAATGTACAATGCCCGTATAGCTTTCAAAGGTGGGGGAGGAAATTTTCACTGTAGTATTAGGAACCACTGCACCTCCTTTGGATGTTTTTGCCGTGCTGAATACCACCGGCTTGCCGTTAAGCAGAACAGTGGGCATGCCTTCTATCAATGTATCCGGCCCATAGGGATGAGTGGCTATATCACCAACCACCGCGATAGGCTTTTTATTAATGGTTGCCGTTACGGCAGAACACTGTATGATACTGCCGGGACCGGTGCTTGCACCGAGAGTGACTAAAAATTTACTCATAGCGTTTCTTTTTTATTCAACATACTTTTCATATTCAGGACCATCGTAGGGAGGAACGGGAGAGCCAATAACACGAGAGTTGATGGCGGCGTCAAAACTTTCAATATCAGTGCCATCCTCCGATTTTCTAATCATATAGGTATAGTATTCTTCTTTGCGGTGAATAGGAGCCTTAGAATAATCCCACTTACCAAGATGGGTATAATAAAGCAGTGGGAACGGGTCGTTACTAAATTTTAAAATCGTTTTTTTTAAGAATTCATCAATATGCATCCCTCTACCCAAAACAGCACCACCGACAATGATTTTGCCCGTGAAATAATGACGGGGACAACGGTTCCGTAGCCATTTTATATTGTCTTCACTGATAGCTCCATTCAAATCTATATTCCAATCGATAAGTATTCCGTTAACAGGGGCACTGTCTTTTCCGCTTTTATCCAATGAAGTCATAGTAAGTCCTATAGAGTCCCAAATATAAATTCCCGGCTCTGCAAGACGTTCGTATTGCCCAAATATCTCGCATAGTTCTCCGATTGTCATTCCCGGCATAAACGATTTGCCATTGTAGGTCATGGTAGTATCCGTAAAAATAAACAAGTGCTTGGTGTTTACCCCTTCCTTCTCGTAATCAATAGGCGGTTGGGGTTTGGCAACGGCTTTATGTTCTTCTAAAAACCGGTCGACTTTACCCATCAGGTTATCAATTCCATTCAATAACTTATCATTGGTAGAAGCACAACTGTTGCACGAAGACAGAGTGAACATACAAAGGATACAGTATAGTAGATGTATGATACCGGTGCTTGCACCGAGAGTGACTAAAAATTTACTCATAGCGTTTCTTTTTTATTCAACATACTTTTCATATTCAGGACCATCGTAGGGAGGAACGGGAGAGCCAATGACACGAGAGTTGATGGCGGCGTTAAAACTTTCAATATCAGTGCCATCCTCCGATTTTCTAATTCTATACGTATAGTATTTTTCTTTGCGGTGAATAGGAGCCTTGGAATAATCCCACCTACCAAGATGAGTGTAATAAAGCAGTGGGAACGGGTCGTTACTAAATTTTAAATTCGTTTTTTTTAAGAATTGGTCAATATGCATCCCTCTACCCAAAACAGCACCACCGACAATGATTTTACCTGTGAAATAGTGACGGGGACAACGGTTCCTTAGCCATTTTATATTGTCTTCACTGATAACTCCATTCAAATCAATATTCCAATCAATAAGTATTCCGTTAACAGGAGCACTGTCTTTTCCGCTTTCATCCAATGAAGTCATAGTAAGCCCTATAGAGTCCCAAATATAAATTCCGGGCTCTGCAAGGCGTTCGTATTGCCCAAATATCTCGCACAGCTCTCCGATTGTCATTCCCGGCATAAACGATTTGCCATTGTAGGTCATGGTGGTATCCGTAAAAATAAACAAGTGCTTGGTGTTTACCCCTTCCTTCTCGTAATCAATAGGCGGTTGGGGTTTGGCAACGGCTTTATGTTCTTCTAAAAACCGGTCGACTTTACCCATCAGGTTATCAATTCCATTCAATAACTTATCATTGGTAGAAGCACAACTGTTGCACGAAGACAGGGTGAACATAAAACCAATGCAGAACAATATTTTTATAGACTTCATCATTTCTATTTTTATAATTAATATTGATTAAGGCAATTCCAATTTGTTGGAACTACCCTGAACCTCTACTTTTTTTCCACCCAGTTTAGTGTTCTTTTTCCCATCAAGAGTTAATTTCCCTTTACTGATAACCGAAACTTCATCTGATTCATTTTGGTACTCTTTAGACAAAACATCCAGCGAGTTATTAACATCTACTTTGAGTTTATCGAATTTCAGTTCCCCTTCTTTGGCGACACTCACATCAAGTTTGCCATCAGCAACAATGTTTATATCTTCCTGTGCATTCAATTTTATATTTTGAGCATTCAAAATAATTGCCTTGGGAGCTGTTAGTTCTATTATCTGTTCTTTGGAATTTATATGTATCACGTTTTCATTAGCATCCTTAAGGACAATGCCCCAGTCTCCCCCTTCATCATCATTGAACTCCAGTGTATGCCCACTGCGGGTGCGTATGCTCTTGACTGTATTGTCTTTTGCCGCTCCCTCGGAATTTGCCTTATAAAAAAGACTGCCTGTCACATACGGACGGTCTGGATTGCCTTGCTCGAAACCTACCATCACCAAATCACCCGGTTCGGGAATGAATACAAAACCACGGTTTCTGGCAACTTGGTCGCTCTTGCCCGCATCCGGGCTTTGAACCCGCATCCAGTAGCTCTCGCCACCGTCTATCTCCTGCCACATGAATTGCACTTTGACGCGTCCCTGATTCTTAGGGTCGTCATTACTCACCACTCTTGCCATCTCAGGATAGGCTACCGGCATCACAGCATCTCCCCACGGCATGACGGGCGTACCACCGGGCACACCGCAGAAAGTGTTACTATACAGCCCTTTATCATCTACCGTATGTGTGATCTCCGTGATGCGGTAACGTCCCAAATCGGTCATTTTAACTCCCGGGAAACTTTCGGGAACACGGGTGACGACCAATTCTCCCAGACGGAAGCCGCAATTACGACTTTTTGCCTTGATTTGAGATAATTGGGAATAGTTGCGGTGAAAACCGGCATCTCCGTAGTGTTCCAAATCCATTGCGCTATACGCAGGTCTTATCGAAGGCAGTCTTGCCTCTGTAGGGAAGATGGGTTCACTGCATTCTTCAGCCGAACGGGAACCAAGGGTAGCGCCTTTCGGCCTTCCGCTATAATCGTAATAAAATTGGTCATCTACAGGATTGAACTCATAGGTACTGTGGTTCAGTGAACGTACTGTTGCGTTGATGCTGACCCCTGTCAGGTCTATATCATATCCTGCACGTGTTTCTGTTTCTATTTCCGGATCTCCTATCTGCAATGTTTCCCCGTTGTAATAGAACCATTCGCCGTAGGAACGGAGCAGACGGGAAAGGAATCCGTAACTCGTTTCTTTATAGCGGGCGACATAGGGTATAATGTCCGTATGTTTGGGATTGTTGACTACATTCATCTTTACCCCGCTCTTATCAAGTATGTCACTGACTATCGTATTCAAGTTTTGCTCTACATAGCAATCCATAGCAGGATCTCTGTCAAGCAGGATGGTAGGGCTTCCCCCTTCCAGAATGACAAATCCCTGATTACCGTCGAAACCTTCGGTACGAATATCTGAAATCAATCCGTAAAATTCCGTTTTCTCCCCACTCTCATGATGGGTCATGATGATAGAAACTTTCTCACCCAACTGCTTGAATATCACATCGGGACCGATAGCCCACACGCTTGGCTTATCAGGACGGTAGTTCACTTTAATTTTGAAACGGTGGTGCATACTGACCGACTGGTTGAGTTCCATTGTCACATAATCGCAGGCTTTTCCTGCCACTTTTATCTCCACGCTTACTGCGTCTAAATTTTTCGATGCCATAATTAATATGTTTTATGGATGATTACTATGAATTGATAAACACACGGTAGTTATAGGTTTCCGGAGACAACCGCCTGAGCTCACTGTCTATATCAACGGCGAACTCTTCTGTGTCAAACCCTTGCATCCCCTCCGATAACCGCAGATACACGTCCAGTGTCCTTATGAAGCCCTCACTTTCCTTTTTTCCGGCTGCATATCCCAGCTTTACCTCCACCGAACGGATGCTGTCGCCATATCTTGCCATGCAGAAGTTTCGGATATCTTCTTTCGTGTATATGCTGCCGTGTGACAACAGCATGAAGCGGTACATATCCATACGGCGCTTTACGGACGGGGACGGCTTTCCTCCTTGTGTAGATGTGACAAATCTCAGTGTGGTTTTGTCTATGTCAGGGTTTGCGCAGTCTCCCAAGGGCTCTCCCGTATAGATGTTATTGGCAAATTCACCATTAGTCAACGTATAATCCACAGTCAACTGGGTATCCTTGTCATAACGTTGATCTATGACCACATACGACAGCATTTCCTGCCCTTCAACTCCGCCAATATTTTTATCTTCCAATTGGTTTACCCGTTCCTCTATCTGCTCGATTACCTCTTTCACTCCGTCTTTGTCAGTGGAAGAAAAAGCCATGCTTTCATCATAAAGCAGGTCTGTCAGGCGGTTCAGATAATCTTTGGCGTCCATTGTATTGAAGCGTTCACATCCACCTCTTCTGACCGAATAGGAACCAACAGTGCTCTCATCCCTTGTGGTGGAAATTTCCCGGAGTTGCTCTCCGTGGTTATCGGTAACCGAATCCACAGACAGGAAATACTCGAATTCGGTCTTTTCCAGAGGGAGAATGGTCGATGCAGAATCTACTTTTCTGGTAACCCTTGCCGGGTATCTGTTTACTACGATGAAAGTATTCATCTGCATCTTTACCTGTTCAAGTACTTCTTTTGAAAAAGCGGTGGGAAATTCTATATCTATCCACACGGTATCCGCATCACATCCGGAAATGAAATCACTTGGTAACAGAGTAGCGATTTCTTCGGGCACTCTACTGCGTGACAATTCTCTGACTTTTAGCCCGGAAGCTTTCAATGTCAGGTAGTGGGGAGCATATTTACTGGTTATTTCTTCCGCAATGAGCCTGCCGAGGTCGTATTTCTCGCTGACCGAACGTGCCGGGTCGTACTCGATTCCTCCTTTGATTTCTACCGGAATGCCTCCAATCGTGCAATGGCAGTACGGCAATAATTTCAGATAGCTGCTTTTATCCACTACCAGTGGTATATCTATATATAATGGCAAATCGTTGAGGGTAGTTACATTACTGCCTATCTTCATTCCGATACTGATTTTCCGGCACATCACCGACACATCGGAACGAAGGTGGGCGATGGCATCACGATCTCCTTCGGGAGTGATTGTACAAAATTCATCTGCTGTCACAAGATATTTCAGTTCAGCATTGATAATGCGGGTTTCGTGTAGCGGAGTAAAAAAGATGTTTTTCATTTTATACTTTTTTACTATCTTCGTGCTTTTGTATGAAAACAGGTCTGAGGAAGACACTGTAGCTTGCGGTGTGTACGGCCTGGCTGCAGCAACGGCATGGGCGGGTCTGGCAACCAATGCCGTGTGGGGAGTAAGGGCGGAAGCTACTTTCTCTAACAATCGGCTTTCAATAGTATGCACATCACCGGACAACTTAAAGATTTCGCCCGACAAAGCTTCAATCAGCAATCTGATAAGAGGGTCTATGCCATCTATGTTTCGTATGTCATACAGAGCTGCCGCCTGTTTGAACATCCGAGTTTTAATACTTTCCTTAGTAAATAGATTTGCCATACGTTTTAATTTTATATTTCAACAGCCTGATTATTCATTTGATAAAGGGCCCATGTATAATTTGTAACCGAAGCCACAGGGAGTACCGGTGGAGTTCAGGATGGCGAGCACTGTAATATCTACCCGTTTACGTATCATCCGGTTATCCAAGATCTCCTCCCTGACCACTTCCTGAAGGTTTACCGACAGGGCAATCTCAGAAATGCGTTTCTCATAGGTAGAAATTGCCTGCATCACGTACCCGGTAAAGAACTCTTTCCATTGTTCGGTAGAAACAATGCGCTCAAAGTCCAGTTCCCAGATACGGCAACCGTATTTAGGGTCGAACCGGTGCTCTCCCGGGCAAGTGGTCAGCAACAGTTCGATGTGCCGGTCGATGGATTCCAGTTCGGAACATCTTTCGAGTTGCCGGCTATCTCCTTCAAAGAGTCTGCCCAAACGTACCGGTAGTTTATAATATTTCAGCTTCATCTTCCAAAGAATTTACTTTGTCGTGGAGTTGCAATATTTCCGCTGCGCATGCTGGTGTAGCGTGCCTGATAGTTGCGGTCAATACTGAAAATATTTCTCTTGTATATATTATGCGACCATAAGTAAGGGCTCCTCCGATCTGCCAATATATCCTCCAGTTTAGCCAGAAGCAATCTCCTGTCGGAAAGGTTGCTTTCCAGAACATAGGTTATATAAGTCCCGGTATAGGGTTGGTATTGTGAAATGAATAATTCACACCCACCGCCTTGCATGGAGGCTTCGCATCTCTCCAGCATGGTATCATAATTGATATATACTCCTGACAGGCCACAAGCCGATGCAGGAGAAGAACAGGGAACTGCCCTCCCGATGTAACCGAGTTTTTCCACCTCTCCGCCATGCCAAAGATCGGTTTTGAGAAGTCCTACCATTTCATGTAGTGAGTATATATCCATTTATTATTGTTTTAGCTCAAATTCATCACTTCCCATCCGGACAGATGGAAGGGTCATCACAATTGTCTTTACCAATGCATCTCCCTGTGATACATTGCGATAATGCACGCAGCTCGCATTACTGAAATTTATCTCGAACAGTGCACCTTCGTCCATAGCATCGCTGTTGCGGTAGAATCGGACTGTCCCATTTTCTTTCCTGTCCGCTCTCATTATCCAGTTTTCTACCTCCGCATTCACCGGCTCTGAAAATACGGCGTATGCTTCCATATATTCTTTGGCGTTATTTCCCGACTCATAGGCAATATCAAACTCTGACAAGATGTGCGACTGCCCGCAAAGTGTCATCTCGCATACCATATCCGGATTGCGTCTGTCCGCAAACACTTCTTTTCCTTTAAATAGCCTGTCGAAAAAGCCCATAGTTATTTGTTTTTAAAAAATAAATCGTTGTCAGTTACAATCTCTTTGGCTTCTATCACAATGATAGTCACCACGCCTTTTTTAACCCGGGAATCGTAGTTCATACGATAACTCCTTACCAATCCACCCGCAAATTGTAGTTTGGCAAAAGTAGTTTCATGTTCATCCAGCATAACGATTGTTCCATCTTCCTGACGGAAAGTGTCAAAGAGCCATCCCAGCAGGATAGCGTCGGCAAATCCGTCAATGGCGATTCGTATTTCACCTCCACAAACACCAGAAGTGATTTCACCTTTACGCCCCACATTCCGGCTCAAACTGTAATCATAGTGTTTTAGCAGATACTTTTCCCGGTATTCGTCGTGGGGAAGGTCAATGTTTTCTTTATGGAGGTACAGGTATGTTTGCATAAATCTATATTTTATGTTTTACATAATAAGGTACTACTATCCTTTATGGCAAATATTTTTTCAGCAAATTGTTTACATCAAGTGCTTTTGCCAATACCACAACATACAAATTACCATTATGTAGATTAAAAACTAATTCAGCGTCAATCCTATTGTTGTCTATACCAAGACTATAGGAAACCTCTACCTCTGAACCATTGTTCAAAGCTATGTCTACTCGATTTGCTGATAATTCGTACTTAACGGTAGTTGCCGACTCACTAATTTTATTTTTAATCTTCCCTCCAATATATAATTTCACCTTATTTAAAGAGGAATAGGGCAATGTATAAACATTATAAGAAACAGCTATCGGAGCAGCTCGTACTTTATAAGGTGAGGGAGCTATTAAATTGGGGAAAAAAGAATTGGGAAGTGGTATAGGGGTATTGATAACCTCTACTATATCTTCCACATGATGAAATAACGAATCAACACGCCCCAGATTTACCAAATCCAGACAAGAATCCTTATATACGCATTCATACTCTATAAAACTACCGTCGTTGTAGACTTCTGAATGCTCCGAAATAGAAGCACGCTCAATAGCAACAACTTTGGTTATATCAAAAGTTGGATTAACTATTCTATTTAATCTACTTTGTGCCATGTAGTTAAGAATAAAAAATGATATTATTGCTAATGCAATTGATAATCCGAGAATTTTTAGAATAATGCTTATCTTCATTTTATAACACTTCTTTTGATGGAACAATAGGCGTTACGCTTGCCGGTGCAAACACTGGTTTCCCTATATTGATAGGTGCAGTAATAATTGCCCCAGCTACAAGGAGAACCAAAGCCACTACTTTTACGGGTTTTATTCCCACGCCTACTCCTGTAGATGAATTATCTTTATTTATATTTTGCCTTACTTCGAAATTTATAGACATATCCCAAAAACTTTCATAATTTATAGACGTTTCCGCCTCTACGTAACCTAATACTGATATTGAATTATATACGCTACTCTTGGAAAATCCACCTTTTACTAAACCTAAATCCAACTCAAAAGAAACAGAGGCTTCCATACTTTTTCCCACTGTATAATTTGTTGTGAAATTGCTGTTGAATATTTTAGCATCTCCTACTGTATGGTCCCCAAACGAATAAGTATTTAGAAATATCATATCCCAATCATATGTAACTCTATCTGTAGTTGTTGCAGATATAAATGGGTGCTCTTTTTTTGAATTAACTCCATCATTTTCAACTTTTAATACGTTATCCGCTTCTGATGAAGCATTTGTTTTTGATGGAGTATTTGTTTTTAGAGTATTGTTGTGCTTGTCCATGATAATTATCTTTTGCCCAACAAATATTCTATTAGGGTCTTTTAAATTATTCCATTCTACAAGTTCTGCAACTGTCACATCGAACCATACGGCAATACCACTAAGAGTCATCCCTTGTTTAACAGTTATCTCTGCCTGATTTTTTGCAAATGGTACATTAAGTTTAAACAATCCTCTAAGGCTTAATTTTCTTGCTTTTATACTGGTGTCAATATGCTGCTCACGCCCTAATGCATAATGCGAGTCGTAATCATACAGACGCCCTATTTTAGGGCTATATCCATTCATGTGAGCAGGTTGAAATGCTTTTGCTTTGGTATAAGCATATCCGCAGTCAATAACAAAACCTTCATACAGTTTCCCTAAAGCAAGATACTTTTCCCTATACTCTTTCAACGTAATATACACTTCGTTGTAAGTCATAATCTTATACTATTACATTCAAATCCAATGGTTATCAAAGCTTATGCCATTTATCAATATTTCATCAGGGGAAATCAACATATCTGTCTTTACACCTCCACCATCGACAATGTTACGGGCAAAGTTTACACAATATGCATTTATAAATTCTATCCGTAACGGCGCATTAGTAGTTTTAGACCGAAATACAATTTCTCCATTTTTAGGAAATGAAGTCATTGCCCAACGATATATACTATCTGGAAGTGTCTGAGACAAACTGACAAGCATTCTACCGCCGCGAACCTCATCCTGTGGTTGTCCTTTATGGTCGACCGATTGTCCAAAACTGATGCTAAATTGGCTCATCTCATACTTTTTACCATCAAGGATGAACCATGCTGTTAAATCGCTATCTATTTGTGGCAAATTAAATAATCCCATAATTCCTTATTTATTAATTGTCCATCGGTTTTCAAGGGTAGTTTCCCCCACTTTAATTTTCCTCGCCTGTAGCGTAACCTTCGTTTGAATATATCCTTTTCCTTGTTGGACATAATCAATTTCCAAACCGACGCAAGCAGCTTGTTCAAAGAATATTTTCTCCAAAGGCTCATTATTGTCATCACATACAACAATAGCCCCATCTTCATATTTTGTCGAACCTAACATCCAGCGGAGCAAATCTTGCTGAGGCAAACCACCATAAGTTAAAAATATACTTCCTCCACGGACTTCCGTCTGAGGCTTGCCGTTGACATCCACTCCTTGTGAAAAAGCAAAATTGCAACTCTCCAACTCGTAACTGTCTTTGTACAATCCCGAAATACTGGAATCGCTCAAAGCACCTATCCTCAAAAAACTTTTATGTCCAAACATAGTATTTTCATTTTATGATTTCACATTCCAATCAATTTCTCCATTATCCGCCACGTCCACAACCACTGTATTTCCTGCCGTTAATGTTCCTGCAACAATCATCTTTGAGATGGGCCGACGTATATAGTTACGTATCGTACCCGCTACTTGCCGTGCTCCGTATTTCGGAGTGAAGCCACGGGTAGCAAGCAGGTTCTTTGCCTTTTCCGTAATTTCGATACCAATATGCTGTTTATCCAGTAACGCTATAACTCCTTTTAACTGGATTTCAAAGATACGAACCAGCATTGTCTCGTTAATAGGAGAGAAAGGCACGATTTCCGACAAACGGGCAAGAAACTCCGGACGAAAATAGCTGCCCATGACTTCCATCAGGTCGGTGGTAGAGGGATTCTTGCCTTCATTTATCTGCTTGGTGAGCCATTCACTACCCACGTTGGACGTAAACAGTACGATAGAATTGGAAAAATCGCCCTCTTTGCCCAAACGGTCGTGCAGTTTGCCTTCGTCCATGATTTGCAGGAAGATGTCATACACGGAAGAATGTGCTTTCTCTATTTCATCGAAAAGAACTACTGCGTATGGCTGACGGCGTATCTTATTCACCAGCAGACCGCCTTCTTCATATCCGACGTATCCCGGAGGTGCCCCATAGAGCAATGCGGCTGAATGTTCTTCTTTAAACTCCGACATATCAAAGCGTATCATTGCCTTTTCATCATTGAAAAGAGCTTCTGCCAGAGCTTTTGCCAACTCAGTCTTACCGGTTCCGGTAGGTCCCAGCAGGAAGAATGAGCCAATCGGCTGTCCCGGCTTGTTCATACCGCTCCGCGACTCGACAATGGCATCCGTCAATACTTTCAGTGCATTGTCCTGCCCTACGACCCTGCGGCGTAGAATATCTTCCATATTAAGCAGTTTCTCTTTCTCTCCCGACTCTATCTTACCGATAGGGATGCCCGTGGAAGAAGAAACAACGGCTGCCACCTCATGGGAAGTGATTTTTTCGATTTTCTCTTTGGTCAACTCACGCAACCGGTCAAGCACACCTAATATATAGTCCATCCATTCACCATAGCCTGACACCTCCGGTTCGTTCTGTCCTTCGGAAAGCATCCCCCAAAGAATAGGGCTTAGCCGGTTCTTCATGGTGAAGTTCAGTAACCGCAACTTCTCCGCACGCTCCGCTTCGGGCTGGTCTTCTGCCGCTTCGATGACACCCAGTTGGGCTGTCAGCTCTTTTATATTTTTTTCCCCGCTCTGGTTAATCATCTTAACGGCAGACAGGGTACGGTCTATTAAATCAATAGCGGCATCCGGCAAACGGCGTTCTTTGACATACCGTTTGGCAAGCGCCACGCATTCGGGCAATGAATCGACATCTACTCCCACGCCGTGGTAGTTTTCGTATCTTTCCAGAGCCGCCTGTATCATGTTTACGGTGGATGTCAAGTCGGGTTCCGACACCTGCAACACCTCAAAACGCCGGTTAAGGGCATGATCCGGTTCAATCAATTTACGGTATTCGTCCACTGTAGTGACTCCGATTACCGTTATATTTCCTTTGGCAAGCTCCGGTTTCAAGATGCTTGCCGCTCCATTGTTGCCCGACTTGGGGTCAATCAACGTATGTATTTCATCAATGAAGAGAATGGCATTGCCGTGAGCCGACAATTCTTTGATAATTCCTTTCAGCCGTTCTTCTATCTCACCTTTGTATGTAGCACCCGCAATCAGTGTTCCTGTGTCGAGTTCATAGATAGTCATGTCTTTTAGATATTGAGGAACTGTACCTTCAATAATGTTACAAGCCAAACCGTCTACCAAAGCAGTTTTACCCACACCGGCATCACCGATAATAAGCACATTGGGCTTGCCCAACCGCCCTAGAATTTCCATCATCATGCGTGTCTCACGGTCACGGCACACGATGGGATATACTTTTTTATCTGCTGCAAGGGCTGTCCTATCCGTGCAATACTTATCTAAATTACCTGTGCTGGCTGTCCATAAGGGGGCTTCATCTACCGAAAGGTCAGTTTGCGTGCTTACGGATCTTTTCATACTGCCCATCCCGCTCATAAAGAGGTCGTGTATCTCACGCTCCCGGATAGGGAATGAGCGCAACTCGTCAGTGCTGAAACCTGCTTCGGGGGTAGCTATTGCTGCCAACAGGCAAAGTGGGTTGATTTCCAGCAGTCCCCACTTTATTCGTACATTATCGGCTTGCTCGAACAGTTCGTTAACTTTCCCATCGGGCATTATCTCACCTGCACCGGCAGCCTTGGGATATTCCTCTATTCTCACCTCCGCCCATTCGCACAAGTAATCCGCGTCCTTGCCTAATGATTCGACAAACGAACGCAGGCCCACTTCTTTGTGCATCAAAGCAAACAAAAGGTGTGCCGGAGCATAGTTCGCATTGCCATACTCACGAGCGACACCTTTTGATATCCGGATTACGCTCTGAACTGTTTCATTGATGTTCAAAAAATCCATAATCCTTATTTATTGCGCCTGTTCGTAATCTGTATTCCAGTTTGTGCCGTCATCACCTTTTGTACCGTCCAGCTTGATAACAAAGCTCTTGGCAGGGAAGAATGGAGTCATATGAATGTCCAGATAAATGCGGTCTTTCTGCTTTGGGTCTTGCTCAAAACGGATTATCTTGAATTTCTCAATAAGGCGGTCTGCACCCTGTACACTGTCCAGATACTGGACAATCTGACCTCTCAGGTCACGTTCGGTTTTGGAACTCCAGTTCTCAAACGAGCGGCGGTTCAGGAAGTCAAACAATACCTTGGTGATATAGTCGAACACACGTACCACCGAATAAGTTTGCAGACCCAGATTGTCACCATTGAACAAGGTCTTGGCGGAGAATGCCATCACTTTGCCATATTCGTTGACCATCGGAATTAGTCCCATCTTCTCCAGTTGCGATATTTCGCTTTTCTTCAATGGGAATACCACTGCATCCACTTCATTGATGCCACCGTACTTCTTACCGGCAGTTACCTGAGACATCAGAGTGGTATATATTTTACCCATCAAAGCAATGGACGGAGAAACATGGAGGTCTTCCTCTTCACCGATTTCCCGGTATCCGGCACGTCCGACAAGCCAGTTGCAGGTCATACAAGTATTACTTTTGAAAGAATCGCCACTTGCCATGTTGGAAGTGAAGAACAGTTCCACAACATCTTCCGGCTTATCAAGGTCTGCAAAGTCCGTATAGAGCATCACTTTGTTATCATAAGCGATTTTCGACCATTTTTCAAGCACCTTATTCGAACCAAGATAACCCGGAATAGCCAACAATGAGTAGTTTTGGCGCAAGTCCAACTTGTCATAGTTTTGTTTTAGTTCCCGGGCTATGAAATCAATGAAACGGGGATTATCAAGATCAGTTAGTTGTTCCTTAGAAGCGTTGACTATTGTCACGTTGTCCACCTTGTCCGCTTCCGTATTCTTATAGAACAACATCACCCCACGATATGCCTGTTCCATATTCCTCACGATCTGCACCGCTACCAATTGGCTTTTGGCAAGATGTGCTCCGGCAGCTTCCGATTTGGCTTTGGAAGTGGAAATCATTTCTGTCACCTCCGATGATGAAGTCAACAGTTCAAGCCACATATCTATCTTCTTTTTCAGTGCTTCCCGTTCATCCCGCTTCTGCTCATCGGTTAAAAAAATCTTTTTACGCGCCTTACGCTCGGGATTCAGGTTCTGAATACCATCTACTGTTGATTCCAGAAAATTAAAGCCTCCGAATCTGGATAATATGTCTAACGCGGAGGACAAAGAGGATTCACCGTTTTTTTCTTTATAGGAAACTTGAACGGCTTCTTGTGCCTGAAGTTCAGACTTATTTTTATTTTCTTCCATAGTCTATTATTTTGATTCTGTCGTTAGTTCGTCATTCAATGCTTCCAATGCGTTGATAAACGCCTTCTTGGATTCCGGGTTCTCCAACACCCGTTGTAGAACTTTATTGGAACGTAATTGCGTGACAAGCCCTTCATAAAATGTTTTCTGCGTATCCAAGTTATGAAGAAAGGGGCTGTTCTGTGTCATGTTCTTTACACTAAAGTCTGCAACTGTTTTAAAGCTAAAATTCTCTTTAACAGGTTGCCCTTCTTCGTTCTCAAATTCAATGTCAATGTTTGGGGAAAAATGCCCAAACACTTCTTCGATAGTACTTAAGCCCTTAACCGCCTCAGGAGTGACAGGTTCATCTGCGGTTAACTGTTCAACAATAAGGGAACGGTTCTCGGGGATATTCGCAATGGCATCAGAAGCACTAACCTTTACTTCATTGCCACCAATTCCATATTCAAGTATTGCCATTTGTATTATTTTTTGTTTAAAAGCGACAAAAGCCATCCACTAATTAAAAAACTGCAGATGGCTTTCGTTACTTGCATGATTACTTCATGATTACTTCGGCCAATTCTGCTCAAATTGTGCGCCTCCAATCTTAATCACCTGTGCAGATACAACAAAGGTAATTGTCATTGGCTTTGAACCAATAATGTCAATGTCCTCTGTAAATTCAGTAATGTAGCCATTCTCCCAGGTAAGTTCTTTCATCTTGGCTTCTTCATCACCTTTTTTGAAAACAATACTACCCGAATGAGGCTTAAATTGATTGGTCATGTTCTCAAGAATCGAAGTATCATCAGTCGATTCCACATGTACGCGGATTTGTCCGCCATAGATGTTTGAAGATGGGCGTCCTTTGGAATCCACATCTCTTTTAAGGTTGTAAGTACAATCCAGTACATCAAAGTCCTTACCTGCAAAATTTAAAGTTGCTCTAAATGCCATAAGTAAAAGTTTTAAATTAATAATTAGTTTAACACAGACTACAAGAAAACTACGATTTCATCTCGTCATAAAAGGGCATGGCTTCTATATAGTCCTCAGCGTGCAAATATAGAACAAAAAACAATATACGAAAAATAGATTGCTTAAAAATGAAATATATTTTTTGATAATTATATATTCGTAGACAAATATCGAAGTCTATTATTGAGGGAAAACATAATTAAAAAAAGAATAACTGTTTGATAAACAAACACATGTATGACTATTTGGGGTCTTATTGAAAATGAGAAGGTAATTATTAAGATTGCATTACATGAAAAGAATAATGGCAATACCATTCGTCTTTACGTATGGATATTGCCATTAAGTACATTGTCAAATAAGGAAGAGTGTAGGCTTACAGCATTTCCTTAAACGCTTATTTATAGCCTCCTGCGACTATTCTGAAAGCAATGCTTTCAGGTCATTCTTATTGATACCCATGTACTTGCATATTTTGGATTCACTTATACCGTCCGATATCATTTGCCGGATTGCCTTTTTATCCCTGTCGTACACCTCCAACTTATCAAAAATAATATCAGCTAAAAAGTCGATTCCTTCTAAAAAAGCATTTTCCCCTTCCTTAGTCTTATAGTCTATCGTGCAAATTTTAGCACACTCTTTATGTAATATCAGATAATAAATTCCCCCTATCAGGATCGACGCAACACTTTTAATATTGATTTTCGCAGGCGCAAAAAGATTTTCGTAAAATGTTATTAAGTTCAAGTTCATAACATCCCGTGTTTCCGCAGATCTCTTTGTGGTACTATTAATAGTCGTCATTTCGTAAAGCAGCAGCTTTTGCATCACATTGTTCTCTGACAGATTCCTGAACAGTGTTTTAAACGTTTCTGCAAAAAACTTTTTAGGTCCCAACGTATTAAGCGTGGAAATATCAATAGTATTATTAATCCAGAAGTCGTATTGTTTGGCCAGTATGTCATAAAGATTATCCATTGAACCGTATCTTCTATAAAACACATTGGCCTCTAAATCAGCAGCTTTCATTAACGCACTCAAATTGACGTTTCCAAAACCAAGTTCACCTACAAGCTTTTCAAGTTCAGATATTACCTCCTTATCCAACTGCTCATTGGTTCTCCTTATTCGAGTTTTTTTATCTCTCTGTTCCATCATTATTATATAGTACTTATTAAATAATAAAAAATTAAATCACAAAAAGTCCGGAGGTATTTTTTGTTGTTTTCTCCAATAATATTTCCTCCCAAAGAATCGGTTGGAGTAGTTCAAAGAAGGCTTATGCTTGTTTATCCAACAGTTTGATTCCCCCGTATGTTTGTTTTGTATAAATAATGGGATATGTTGCAAATATAGGTATTTTACGCCTTACAAGCAATAAACAGATAATCTAAATACTACTAAGTGACTGTTTTAACAACTTAATTATAGACTATTTAATTTGCCTATTTTCTTTTTGTAACTATCTTTGCAGACAAGTTTATAACATATAAGTACTAAAATGAAAGAGAACATATCTGGGTTCAAAATTGACTATTCGGTATGTAAGAATAGCCCCGGTGGAGATATTATGGGGAAAGTTTACAATTTCCAAAAACAGCTCCAACTCCACGAAGATAACTCGTTGCACATCTACATCAAATCCCCGATGCTTTCCGGCTGTGGCAGGGAAGTCGAAGTGATAGATAGAGTCACGAACAAAGTGAAGAAAATGTTAATGTTCGGTTCCAACAGTTATCTGGACGCTACCGGCATGCCGTCAGTAGTGGAAAAAGCAGTCCGTGTAACATCTGATTATGGAGTTGGAAGCGGCGGGGTACCACTACTGAGTGGAACGACGATATTTCAGAATGATCTGGAGAAAGAAATAGCCAAACTGACAGGTTTTGACGACACGATATTATTCTCATCAGGTTTTACCGCCAATATAGGAGTGATTGTAGGATTAATTCGCCCTAATAACCTGCTTGTATATGACAGGCTCAACCACGCCAGTTTGATTGACGGGGCTCTTATGTCAGGTGCCAAAATGGTGAGATACAAGCATAATGACCCTGAAGCGCTCGAAAAGATATTAAAAGCAAATGCCGGGCAATACCCGAATGGCATGATGGTGGTGACCGACGGAGTGTTCAGCATGGACGGTGATATTGCGGATATTCCGGCTATTTTGGAGATTACGAAGAAATACAATGCCCTACTTTTAATAGATGATGCCCATGCTACGGGAGTAATCGGGAAAGACGGAGCTGGAACGTTGAGTTATTACGGGATAAAAGAGCGTGACAACATTATCGTTACAGGAACACTCAGCAAGGCAATAGGGTCAATAGGAGGGTTTATAACTGCGAAACAGGATATCATAGATTACTTGAGGGTTTATGCCCGTAGTAACATGTATTCAACTTCCTTACCCCAGAGTATATGTGCCGCATCTCTTGAAGTTTTAAAAGAGATGCGCAATACCGATATCCAGAAGGCATTGAAGCAAAATGCCGAATATGTAAGAAGCGGACTGAAAGTAATCGGCTTTAATACTTTGAACTCAATCACGCCTATTATTCCTGTTATCGTAGGGGACGAATACATATTGACCCGGATGACAAAAGAACTCTACGACAGAGATATCTTCACAAATGCAATATTCCCGCCGGTCGTTCCTCCCAATATGTGCCGAATCAGAATTGGCGTGATGTCATCACATACCCGGAGTGACTGTGACAAACTGATAAACTCCTTTTATGAAATAGGCAAAAAATACGGGCTTATCTGAAAAAACAATACTTTCATACAAATATACAGTGGCTGTGTCAATGTGAGGATACAGCCATTGTTATTAAATACTGGAAATATTTTCTTGATTTGGAAATTGATGCTTGATTTGCAGATGACAGTATTTTGCCACTTCTCTTTCGTTTCTTTTTGGATGGTTTGTTGAGGAGGTGCAAATGTCAGTTGTATCTTCTGATCCAGAGTCGCCATTTCCAATTTCAATATTCTCAGCGCCTTTCTTTACATTTTTCTATGTATCGTCTACAATCATCTCCCGAAATGGGTAAGCAGGTTTTCACATATCAATGCCACTCGCTGCCACTTTGAAGTCACTCGATGCCACCCGCCTCAGAGCCCATTGTTAACCAACTTCTTACTTCTATTTTCGTCCCGCATTACCATTGATGCAATCATTAAATTCATATGAATATGGACGAAAAACAAAAAAAAGAAGAACAAAAGGTCTTATTGGTTGTAGCCAAGACCGACAATAATCAGTTGAAAGTCGTACACAAATCCTCGGCAAAGACCGGGATTATGAAAAGTCTGCTGCCCAGCATTGAGAATTTGGAGGATTTTATGAAGATAGAGAAACATTCCAATATGCTTGAGACCTTCTTCACCAACTTCATGCACCAATGCAAGAACCCGACCGACTTCCGCTTTTATCATCTTCCGGCCGCATTGTTGGATAAATTGGACATCCTTCAGGATATGTTGAAATCTCCTGAAGAGAATAAAGACTTTTTAGCTCAATATGAGGTCAAGCCGGAGGACTACATTAAGCCGGAGCAGCAAGTGGAGCAGAAAACAGGCACCGAACCTGAGCTACCGAAAGAACAGCCCAATAGTTTAGAGAACCGTATCGACTGGGAACAACTCGCCCGGCTGGGTATCAACAGAGAATCATTAGAACAAAGCGGAGATCTGAAAGCCATCCTATCCGGTAACAAATCCGGTCTGGTAGCGATTGACACCCAAGTAGAAGGCATCCCTATTTCCACACAGGGACGCATCTACTTTCAGGAAGGGGAGAATGGCAAGTTGGATCTGAAAATAGACTGTTGCCGCAGAGAACCCGTCCTTGACTTACCTTTTCATGGTACGCTGCTAAGCGAAGAAGCACAAAAGAACATTCTGGCAAATGGTAATGCCGGACATCCGGTAAACCTGTCACTCAAAGAGGGAGAAACAACCGCCTGTCTGGTATCATTGGATAAACTGACCAATAATCTGGTAGCCGTTCCTGTGAATGATATTTTAATCCCCCATGAAATAAAAGGCGTAACGCTTACACCCGAACTGCAGAAACAACTAACCGAAGGCGGCAAGGTGTTGGTGGAGGGTATGACCTCGCAATGGAATACCCTATTTGACGGTTATATCCAATACAACGCCGCCAAAGAAAAACTGGACTTCACTTTCGACGGACTGGATCGCAACCGCTACAAAGCGCAGACGCAGCAACAAATGGCGGATCAAAAGATATTCATTCCTAAAAAATTATTGGGTGCGGAACTCACTCCCGAACAACAAAAGAAGTTTCGGGAAGGAGGAACTATCTACGTGCAGGGAATGAAAGACAAGCAAGGGCAACCGTTCAACGCATACGTGAAAATGAATTTTGATAAAGCCAAACCGGAGTTCTTCAAATGGAATCCGGACAAAACCCGGAGCGCAGCCAAAGAAGTCACTCCGACCGCAGAGCATAAAACGCAAGTAGCTGTAAACAACGGAGCAACGGATGAAACGACCAAGAACGTGAAAGAACCGTTGAAAGCTAACGCACAACAGCCCGTTCAGACACAGGCTGCCAAAGGAGAGAAAAAGAAAGTAAAAAGTCGTAAAATTTGAAAACAGATTGAATTATGAAAGTTTGTATTGCAGAGAAGCCGAGTGTGGCACGGGATATTGCCATGATATTGGGAGCTAAAGAGCGTAAGGAAGGATATTTGAGTGGCAACGGTTATGCCGTTACGTGGGGCTTCGGTCATTTGGTTGGGCTTGCCATGCCCGAAGCCTATGGTATTCAGGGATTTCGCAGGGAAAACTTACCCATCTTTCCGCAGGAATTTATCCTTGTTCCCCGACAGGTGAAAGATGGAAAAACATATAAGGATGATCCCGGAGTGGTGAAACAGCTTACTGTTATTAAAGAGCTGTTTGAACAATGCGATAGCATAATTGTAGCAACTGATAGTGGTCGTGAAGGAGAATTAATATTTAGATATATTTACAATTATCTACACTGCAAGAAACCTTTTTCACGTTTATGGATTTCTTCATTAACTGACCGTGCCATCCGTGAAGGACTGGATAACCTGAAAGACGGGAGGGTATATGACAATTTGTACCTGAGTGCCAAAGCTCGTAGTGAAGCAGATTATTTAGTCGGCTTGAATAGCTCCCAAGCACTTTGTATCTCTGCCGGACAAGGTGTTTTTTCTTTGGGTAGAGTACAGACACCTACACTGATGATGATTTGTAATCGTTATATGGAAAATAAGAACTTCACTCCACAGAAGTTTTGGCAACTTCGGGCGCAATTAAGTGACGGTAATATGGATTTTTCAGTTCTGTCCGCTAATAAATATAATAAGGTGGAGGAAGCGGAGAATGATACACAAAAAGTAAATTCCACAGGCACTTTACAAGTAACCGCCTGTGAACGGAAAGAGGCCGTACAGGACGCTCCGCTTTTGTATGACCTGACTACACTTCAGAAGGAAGCAAACGTTCGTCATGGTTTTTCTGCGGACAAAACACTTTCCATCGCTCAAAGTCTTTATGAAAAAAAAATATTGTCCTATCCACGCACCGGAAGCCGTTATATTTCTGAAGACGTATTTGAAATCATTCCGGAACGCATCTCTCTATTGGCATCCTATCCCCGTTTTTCGGCTTACGCATCTTCAATGGAAGGGCAAGCGTTAAATCGTCGTAGTGTTAATGCTGCCAAAGTGACCGATCATCATGCGTTATTGGTTACTGAAAATATGGCGGGAGAACTTGTACCTGATGACCGTATTATTTATGAGATGGTTGCCGCCCGTATGCTTGAAGCCTTCTCGGATAAATGCGTCTTGGAAAAGACTGTTGTCACATTGCAGGCGGCTGATGTAACCTTTGCAGTTCGTGGCAGCGTAATCAAAGTACCCGGCTGGCGTTCCGTTTGGAGCTTCTCCGAAGAAGAGGACGAAGACAATGCCACTTTGCCTGACCTTCACGAAGGAGATACTTTATCAATAGTGAAATGTGAATCGTTGGAGAAACAAACCAAGCCCCGGCCACTACACACCGAAAGTTCCCTGTTGGGTGCTATGGAGAGCGCAGGCAAGAATTTAGAGAATGAAGAGGAACGGCAGGCTATGAAAGAAGTGGGCATCGGTACCCCGGCTACCCGTGCCGCCATCATCGAAACACTGTTCAGCCGTGACTATATCCGTCGGGAAAAGAAATCACTCATCCCTACCGAAAAAGGGCTGACCGTTTATTCCATTGTAAAGGATAAGAAGATAGCGGACGTAGCCATGACAGGAAATTGGGAAACTGCGCTTGCCAGGATTGAAACCGGAGAGATGAAACCGGATACGTTCCATCGGGAAATAGAGGTGTATACGGCCCAGATTACAACAGAACTGTTGAACGCGACCATATCCATAACCCCGGCTACCGATAGTCCGTTATGCCCCAAGTGTAAACGGGGGCATGTGTTGTTTTATCATAAAATAGCCCGTTGCAATAATGCAGATTGCGGTTTGAAAGTTTTCCGTAATATCTGTAACAAGGAACTGACCGACAAGCAAATTACGGAACTGCTGACTAAAGGCAAGACAGGAGTCATTAAAGGGATGAAAGGCAAAAGTGATAAGCCGTTTGATGCTTCACTGGCTTTTGACGCACAGTTCAATATCACCTTTGTTTTCCCCGACAAAGGAGTGCGGAATAGCGGGAAAAAGAAAAAGTAGCAGCAATATAATCTGTCAATAACCGGAAAGTGCTATCTTTGCCACCAAAGATTCATGGCTCATAAATAATTGTTGACGCAGTTGTTTGTTATGGATTTTTAGTGGTGGCACTTCGGGAGGGATACCCGGAGTGCTTTCTCGTTTAGCATCTTTCCCCATCATTTACCGGACAATCCCGTCCGACCACTAAAAATCCAATTTTATGAATAAGAAGAATCAAAGTCCAAAGAACCAACCGCAGGAATTGTCCTATTATCGCCTGTCCCTGCTCGCTTTTTTAAAAGAATCACATCCTGAACTGGCAAATGATACCGGATTTATCGCTGCCCGTGGCGATAGCGCAGCCGAGGCGTATAGCGAAACCGTCCGTTCCGGTTTTTCACACGATGCGGCTACAGAAATAGCCAACAAAGTATTATTTGCCAATCTCCATTTCTCCAAATACGACACGATTGTTACCATCCTTTGGAATGAGTTCGAAGATGAAGTCCCGCAAGGCAGTGCGAAAGCACTTGCCTTCCAACTCCTTCCTGTTTGCGAAGAAGTGTTCGTCAAGTATCCGCTATCCGATGATTTCGCTTTTGAGCCGGAGTTCGACAACCTTTATACAGAACTCACCGGGACAATCTTAATCTGGCTGGACGAGCATGGCGTATAATAAGAAAGCGCACCTGAAAGACAATATCGAAGCAATCAAACTGGCATTCACGTTGGAACGTGAAGGACGTACCGCTACAGCGGAGGAACAAGCCGTATTACGGTTGTACTCCGGCTTTGGCGGCATCAAGGCGATACTTAACCCGGCATCCTCATTGATGGATGCCGCCCGTTGGACAAAGTCCGACCTTGAACTGTTCCCCCTTGTTTCGCAACTCCACTCGGCCATCCGTGGTCATGCGACGGACGAAGCGGAGTATAAACGTTATTTTTCCAGTTTGAAGAACTCTATCCTGACGGCGTTCTATACACCGCAGGATATTGTTTCCGTGCTTGCTTCGGAGTTGGGTAATCACGGAGTTGCCCCGTCCCGTTTCCTTGATCCTTCGGGTGGAACAGGTGTATTTGTCGATGCTTTCCAACAACCATCCGCAGGAGGATTATCTCAATCGCCTTTACAGAAAACCGTCTGTTTTGAAAAAGACCTGCTGACGGGGAAGATACTTTCGCATCTTCATCCCGAAAGCAAGGTAGAAATACAGGGATTTGAAGAGAGCGGGCTTCGCTATGCGAACTACTTCGACGTGACTGCCTCTAACATTCCGTTTGGGGATGTAGCCGTATTCGATCCGGCTTTTAACAGGAGCAAAGAACCCGCACGGCAGCAGGCAGCCAAGAGCATACACAATTATTTCTTCCTCAAAGGGCTGGACACGCTTCGGGACGGTGGCATACTGGCGTATATCACTTCGCAGGGAGTGTTGAACTCGCCTGCCAATGAAGAGATACGCCGCCAGTTGATGCGCCATTCCCGGTTGGTGTCGGCTATCCGCTTGCCTAACAACCTGTTTTCGGATAGTGCAGGCACCGAGGTAGGCAGTGACTTGATTATTCTTCAAAAGGAATATGCAAGGGAAATACCGCTTTCACAGGAAGAGCAGGCGTTTATTTCGGTAACACAACGACCGGAGGGAATCAATGAGAATGGCTACATCGCTCAATCGGCATCTATCATCCACACAAAAGCCCGTGTAGACACCGATCCGTATGGTCATCCCGGTATGGTGTATATCCATGAGGGTGGCATACCCGGCATTACTGCCGATTTACGCGAGAGGCTATCAAAAGACCTTGCCCGAAATCTGGATGTGGAATTGTATCGCAAATTCTTGCCGGAACAGCAAGCTGTCCCGATGGCAGAAATCAAACGGGATATGCAAGTGGAAGCGGTTCAAGTAGAAATGATGGAACCGGAACCGGTAGAGAAAGTTTCTACGGCCATTGAGATGGGCACGGAACTTTCAATGGCAAATACCCCGATATTAAGCTTGTACGACCTTTTCGAGTTCACAGCCGAAGAACGCACGCAGGTAAAGCCTGCACGTGGTAAAGGCAAAAAAGCAACGGCAAAGAAGCAACCTGTGCAGGGTAATTTGTTCGGTGAGCCGATAAAAACGGGAACGTCCGGTAAATCGGCAAATAAAACCCGTGTAAGTCCTACGGTATTCGATGCGCTTCACGGAGGTTATAAGAGTCCGGTCAAGCCACAAGCGGCAATGTCCCCACCGACCAAACCATCAAAACAACCGGAACGGCAAGAAGCCTTGAAACGAGCGGATGAAGACCGCAAACAGCGGATGCAGCCACGCATGTATAATAAGGAAGTACCGGAGCATTACAAAGAAGGCTCACTGGTAACGGATAACAACCAGATCGGCTATCTCCGTGGCGTAGAAACCAATCCGGTGTTCCATCCGTTGGAGTTGCCGGACAGACAGCTTCGCAAAGCAACGCTCTACACCGAAATCCGGGACAGCTACCGCCGTTTGTACAAATACGAAGCCGACCGGAGGGAAGAAAACCCGGAGGAACGTACCACGCTAAACCAATTGTACGATGACTTCACCCGTCAGTTTGGCAACCTGAATGAGGCAAAGAACATAGACCTGTTCCGTATGGACAACGATAACCGGGAAATTCTTTCATTGGAGCGCTATCAAGATGGCATAGCCCGGAAAGCCGACATCTTCGACCATCCCGTAGCCTTCAACAGGAACGAGATTACCCACGTCGATACATCCGACGAAGCCTTGTCCGCTTCGCTGAACAAGTATGGTACAGTCAATCTGGAATACATGGCGGGACTGACCGACAGAACCGAATCCATGTTGTTGGACGAACTCAAAGGGCGGGTGTTCTTCAATCCGCTTGTGGATAATTACGAGATAACTGACAAGTTCATTGCCGGGAACGTCATCTCCAAAGCGGAGATGATAGAGGAATACGTACGGAAACATCCCGACAACGAAGCTGCCAAAGAGTCCCTTGCCGCCTTGCGTGCAGCAGCACCCCGTCCCATTCCTTTCGAGGATTTGGATTTCAATTTCGGAGAACGGTGGATTAGCGCAGGCATTTACAGTAAATACGCCTCGTACCTGTTTGGTACTGATGTAAAGGTTACCTACGCTGCCAGCCGGGACGAGTTCAGCGTAAACACTTCCCAGCGGTTGGGCAATATGCGCATCCGGGAACAGTTTGCCGTCAAAGCCGAAAGCCGCACGTATGACGGTATCTCTTTGATGAAGCACGCCATCCAGAATACATCTCCCGATATTACCAAGAAAGTACAGGTAGGTGATGAAGTGAAGAAAATCCGTGATACCGAAGCCATCCAGCTTGCCAACAGCAAGATTGATGAAATCCGTAACAGCTTTAGTGATTGGCTACGGGAACAATCACCTGAATTTAAGCAACGGCTCACCGACCAGTACAACCGTAAGTTCAACAATTCCGTCAAACCCAAATACGACGGTTCCATGCAAACTTTTCCCGGTATTGACTTCAAGGGGTTGGGTATTCCCGGTTTGTACGACAGTCAGAAAGATGCAGTCTGGATGTTGAAAACCAATGGTGGCGGGATCGTCGATCATGAGGTGGGAGGCGGTAAAACATTGATAATGTGTTGTGCCGCCTATGAGATGAAACGCCTCGGACTGGCAAACAAACCACTGATAATCGGATTGAAAGCCAATATTCACGAGATAGCGCAGACGTTCCGTACCGCCTATCCCAATGCCAAAGTCCTGTATCCCGGCAAGGAGGATTTCAGCCCGGAGAACCGTGTCCGCATCATGCGTGAAATGCAGAATAATGATTGGGATGCCATCATTCTTTCGCATGAGCAGTTCGGCATGATCCCCCAATCGTCAGAAGTACAGATACGCATCCTTCAGGAAGAGTTGGACAGTGTGGAGGAAAATCTCGAAGTATTGAGCCAGCAGGGAACAGAAGTTTCCAATGGTATGCTCAAAGGCGTGGAAAAGCGCAAGACCAACCTCGAAGCGAAAATCAAAGAGCTAACCTTTGATATCGAAAACCGAAAGGATAATGTGGTAGATTTCAAGCAAATGGGCATCGATCACCTGCTCGTAGACGAATCACACCGATTCAAAAACTTGATGTTTACCACCCGTCACGACCGTGTAGCCGGGCTTGGAAACAGTGAAGGCAGCCAGCGTGCGCTGAATATGCTCTTCGCTTTGCGCACAATCCAAGAGCGTACAGGCAAGGATTTGGGAGCCACCTTTCTATCCGGTACCACCATTTCCAATAGTTTGACGGAATTATACCTGCTCTTTAAATACCTCCGCCCCAAAGAACTGGAACGGCAGGGAATCAATACATTCGACGCATGGGCAGCCGTCTTTGCCAAGAAGACGATTGACTATGAGTTCTCCGTTACTAACGAGATAGTCCAGAAAGAGCGTTTCCGTTACTTCATCAAAGTTCCGGAATTGGCAGCCATGTACAACGAGATTACCGACTTCCGTACTGCCGAGGATATTGGTATCGACCGCCCCAAGAAGAACGAGATTCTTCACAATATACCACCAACGCCTGACCAGCAGGAGTACATTCAGAAACTCATGCAGTTTGCAAAGTCGGGTGATGCTACCGTTTTAGGACGACCACCGCTGAGCAAAAAGGAAGAGAAAGCCAAGATGCTTATTGCTACCAACTATGCCCGTAAGATGTCGCTGGATATGCGCATGATTGATCCTGACAAATATGATGACCACATCGACAATAAAGCCTCGCATTGTGCGGCCATGATAGCGCAGTATCACAAAAAGTACGACGAGTACAAGGGTACGCAATTTGTATTCTCGGATCTTGGCACGTACAAACCCGGTGAATGGACTCCCTATACTGAAATCAAACGCAAGTTAGTGGATGATTACGGTATCCCCGCAGAGCAGGTGCGTTTCATTCAGGAAGCCAAGACGGAGAAGTCCCGTAAGGCAATGATTCAAGCCATGAATGAGGGAAAAATACGTGTCCTGTTCGGTTCTACGGAAATGTTAGGGACGGGAGTAAATGCGCAAAAACGGTGCGTGGCGATCCATCATTTGGACAGTCCGTGGCGACCAAGCGATTTACAGCAGCGTGATGGTCGAGGAATCCGAAAAGGCAACGAGATAGCCAAACTATACGCTGACAATAAGGTGGATGTAGTTATCTATACGGTAGAAAAGTCACTGGATAGCTACAAATTCAACTTGCTGCACAACAAGCAACTATTTATTACCCAACTCAAACGTGGCTCAATGGGTGCCCGTACCATCGACGAGGGCAGCATGGACGAGCAAGGCGGCATGAATTATTCCGAATACGTGGCTATTCTCTCCGGCAATACCGACCTGCTTGATAAAGCCAAGTTAGAAAAGCAGGTCACCGCATTGGAAAGTGAACGCAAAGCGTTCAGTCGTGGCAAATCTTCTTCCGAAGCCAAGCTGGAAAAGATTATGCAGGACATAACGGCCAATCAGGACAAGATAGACCGTTTAGGCAAAGACTTGCAGCAGTTTGGCAGTCAGGTAAAACGTGACGAAGCAGGTGAAGCCCTGAATCCTATCTTATTGAATGGAGTACAGAGCAAAGACGTGAAAGTCCTTGCCCGGAAGTTAGTCGAAATAGAAGATAAATTCCGCACTCATGGTATACCGGAGAAAATCGGCACTCTCTACGGCTTTGATCTGCTGGTAAAAACAGAAACCAGCAGAAAGGACGGTTTCGATTTTATCGAAAACCGCTTCTTTGCCCGTGGAGAGGGTAATATTCTCTATAACTTCAACTATGGAAAGTTGGCATCCGATCCGAAAACGGCTACCCTTACTTTCCTCCATGCCCTTGAAACCATGCCCGGTCTAATGGAGAAATACCAAAAGGATACGGAACAGATTTCTAAAGATATTCCTGTACTTCAGGAAGTCATCGGCACCACATGGAAAAAGGAAGACCGGCTTCAACAACTTAAATCCGACCTTGCGGCATTGGATCGCAAAATCTTGCTATCCTTAAAGCCGATAAAGCAAGGGAAAGATGAAGGTGAAATAGCGGATAAGCAGCAAACGGCCGTACAATTACCGCCCGTTCAGTCTGTACAGCCGGAGCCACCTCATGAACCTTACGTTCATAAAATGCCTGACTTCATGCAAGGCCAACCTCCAAAGGTCACAAAAATGCCCCGGACTGTCAGCATCAAAGGTGCTTTGCAGAACCGGGCAGTCATTGCAGACATAGGAGGAACGGGTAATAAGGATGATACGGAGAAGCCGTATAAAGGATTTAAACTTTAAACTAAAAGCCGTTGCATTCAAATCATGTAACGGCTTTTTAAGTTAGGCTGAAGGATGGAATTATTTGTATTATAGCTTTTCAATTAATTCTTTCTTTATGATTTCATACGCTTCTTGCGGATTGAACTTTTCGTCAGGACAGAGCAGTAGTTCCGTATCTCCCCAAAATTCATCATCCTGCATTTTTATTTCCATATTTTGTAGAAACTCCTTTTGTGAAGGAGGATTGTCCACTACAAACTCCATATACTTGTGGTAGCATTCCAGTACCTTATTGGAATTTAATGAGCCTGCTGATATTGCTTTGTACAAATCAAAAAGATCACGTCCTTTTCTTCTTTGGTAGAGCGCACGTAATTTAGTTCCTATTAATTCGTCCAAGTGATAAGTGGTCACTTGGCAACTTCCGGTATACCATTGGTTCTGTACACTGAAATCCATTTTATTCAGACCAAAGACATTGAAATGCTCCTTGCAGTTAATTTCTACTTTTAATCGTACTACAACCGTATCAAGCAGGAGGTCAAGCAGATTGTCGAGGATGAAATGGAGAGGATTAAGAATGATCCTGAATTAAGTCATTTAATTCTAAACGAATAGTCATTTCCCGAGAAATGGGGAACTGATGATATTAGATTTCCCATTTCTTATTGATTAAATATTGGTAGTCTATTTATGAGAAAATCCTTCCATAAGTTCTAATCTCATACATACGTTTGTTGTTAATCCTTTGGCTAACTTTTTCTTTAGCAATACAAATTTTCTTTTTCAATATTTTTAAATTACGTTTTAATTGGTGCTTTATATCATCCGACTGGAATATATCAGATGACTTAATTACATATGTATGATAATTTCCTAAACTATGTTTCCCTGAATACACAAAAATATTCTTGCTATCTATAGTTTTCTGTCGATAATATATTTTATGTTTTTTGGCCCCCTTGAGTGTGAATTTTTTAACTACTTTATTAACAAATATCTTACCGTAATTCTCGTTGTTTTTTACTGTAGATGCGAATGCTGTATTGCGTTGCAATGTAGATTGCATTCGTTGATAATAGGAACTTACAGAGGATTGTTTCAATAACGCTCGCTCTCCATCAAAAGAAAACCCCAAGTACTCAAATGGTTTATTTTTCCCCCTCGCTGAATGATGACATTCAATAGAATCATCTAATTTGCGTATAAAATAGAATACATTAGTCTTAGATGCCTCTATTTCTAGTTTCACTTTTTTTATGTTGTCAAAAATTACATTTTTGATACAGCCAACTAATTCTTTTGGACAGACCACAACAATATCATCGGAATATCTTCTATAAAGAACATTTTCACAACTTATTTTTGAAATTATTGTTTTATCAAATTCCATCATGTATATATTAGCAGGTACAGCACTCACTGGTAGCCCTTGTGGAATACCTTTATGTGTATAGCCTTTAGTTTCACCTTTCTCTTCATCAGGGTGATAGATATAGTTACCTCTTTTTATTATATGAGCTTCACGGATTTTTTTTATATTTTCTTTACTGCAAAATGCAACAGCATCATTATCACGCATATAATTTATTTTCTTTATCTTGCGCTCTGTTACATCTGTTTGCTCATACTTACATACAATTTGATCTTTAAAAAGATTAAACAAATCTCTTAATTCTACAAATGGATACTTTATTGCACTCTTATAGATGGCATACAAATCATCATCCAATTTATCTACTTCATATAATCTTTTAAGAATGTCTTTTAGTAGTCTATGGTCGAGGTTATCAAAAAAACCTTTGATATCAAAAGTTATTGCAGCAACATCAATACCTTGCTCATTTTTCTTTTTAATAAAATCAAATACTTCCTTAGCGAAATCTATATTACATTTACCTTGCCCATTTATTTTATTAATAGTTCTATAAGCAGTAATATTATCTGAAATAGCATTACGTTCCAAATATTCTTCATATTTTTTACTCATCTCAAGTGCGTAATATGAATAAATTGCAGAGTCAAAATGTGTCGCATAGCATAACACTCTTTTTTTTGTTTCTTTAGCGCGAATTTGCTTTCCTGACTTATTCGTTATTGCTTTGTACTTATTTTTTTTTGTGTTTTTCTTATTAAAGGAAAGAAAGCGTGATGAGTTATATTTTCTTTATGATGGATGTAAGCACTAACTGCACATCGATCTTTTTGTGAAAGTCGTTGTCCAATATGGCAATATGATTTAGTTTTAAACCAATCTTTCTTTTTTTTCATCAGTAGTAATTAAAAAAAGGAGAGTCCTTATCGGAACGTTCAACTTCTATTAAGAAGATACACATACGTAAGCGTCCATCATACGAACCCATATAAAAATTCGTCCCTATTTAATAGAATTCTATTACTATCTTTGCATATTATAAATACACTAAATATGAAACAGAACTGGAAACAAATCATAGATACAATCGTTTCAATAATAACGAGTATTACTGAATTAATTATGCCTGATGCTTGTTTATTCAGAATATTTCTCCAACCACACTCGTTGCGGAAGTAAAAGCAAGACTCTGTATGTACTCATAATAAGGGACTCTCCTAAGTTTTATATTTTTAAATTATACACTTCAACCCATAAAATGGGTTGTGGAGTATTACAACCTTGCAAAAATATCTTTTTTTTATTTTCAATCAAACAAAAAAGGGCAAAAATATTAGTATTGAGGAAGCTTATAAGATATACTACAACTGAAACAGGATATCAGTGAACTATTTATACACCCTATATTGAATAATCTTCTAATAGAGAGAACAAATGAAGCCAAACGATGACTAATAAAGCCACCTGCTCTCAAATCTTTAAATATACTCTATTTCATCCTTACTTTTACTTCCGAAAAATTTATTACTCACTAAATTTCAAAAAATTATGGATGTAAACACAGCCAACCAATCCACCACTGATGAACAGATGATGGATATTCTTCTTGTACTGGATAAGGAGAAAAAGACAATCAGCGCAGTAAAAGGAGTAAATGAAAACGGAGAACAACGATTTACTGAAATTCGACCAGAATGGCGATTTCTTTTCTAACTTCTTTGTGGAAAGACGAAGAAGAATAAGGCATATTCTTCTTCCATAATTGGTATTTTTAGTATTTTTGCACAAAGGAAAGATGAATATATGAGTGAAAATCAGAATATAGAATGGAAAGAAAGCTGGCGGGACGAATATCTGAAATGGATATGTGGTTTTGCCAATGCTATAGGTGGTAAGATATATATAGGTATGGACGACAACGGCAAAGTGGTTGGTGTTTCCAATGCAAAAAAACAGTTGGAGGATATACCGAATAAAGTCAGGGACGTATTGGGAATAATAGTGGATGTTAATCTGCTGGAAGAAAACGGACTTGAATATATTGAAATCGTTGTACCACCCTATTCTAATCCTATCAACTACAAAGGTCAATATCACTATCGTACAGGTAGCACGAAACAGGAATTGAAAGGTGCAGCCTTGAACCGTTTCATTCTGCAACGTACAGGCAAGAACTGGGATGATTTCTCGATTGCTGGTGTGAAAATTGAAGATTTATCCGCAAATGCTTTGAACCGTTTCCGCCGTGAAGCAGCTAAAAGCAACCGGGTGGATGCTGATATATTGAATGACACTACCGAACACTTGCTGTATGACCTGCGCTTGATAGACGATGATACCAAGCAACTAAGCCGGGCTGCCGTGTTGTTGTTCCATCCCGACCCAGAAAGGTATGTACGAGGTGCATACATAAAGATTGGCTTCTTCCGAAATGACAATGAAGATTTGGCGTTTCAGGATGAAGTGCACGGTTCTTTAATGGAACAGATAGATAAGGCAATGGACTTGATAAAGACCAAATACCTAATATATAGTATTTCTTATCAAGGTGTTTCCCGCCGTGAAACTCCCCAGTTCCCGGTTGAAGCACTAAGAGAGTCTTTAATGAATTGTGTGGCTCATAAAGATTATGCGGATGCAACACCGACACAGATAAGTGTCTATCCCGACCATGTAGTTTTTTGGAACGCCGGACGTTTGCCGGAAGACTGGACGACACAGAAACTTTTTGAGAAGCATCCGTCCCGTCCTTACAATCCATCTATCGCCAATGCCCTTTTCCGGTGTGGTGATATTGAAAGCTGGGGACGTGGATATAAACGTATTTTGGAAGCGGTCAGTGCATACAGATTACTACCGCCCAAACTTGAAATGTTAAGTGGTCTAATGATTACCTATTATACCGATGTGCGTTCACAGTTGTTGGCACAGCAGGTAGATGAAAGATTTATTTCCGTTATTGAATATGTGGCTAAAAGCGGACGGGTCACTAATTCGGACGTGCAGAATATTTTGACGGTGAGTAAGCCGACTGCATCCCGCATACTCCAACAAATGAATGACTGGCTGGAAATGCAGGGCAAAGTAGGCAAAGGAACTTACTATGTACCTAAATGGCTCACAAACGTATCACAAGAATAAGGCATATTTCTGCAAATCATTGATTACGAGACAGGAACAAAACTGCCAAATGGCTCACAAATGGCTCATGGAAAGAGAGTGACTTTAGTTTCACTCTCTTTTTTTGTGCCTATGGGACAAATAAAGCCAAACGAGGACTAATGAGGACACCCGTTTCCAAATCCTTAAATATACTCTATTTCATCCTTACTTTTACTTCTGAAATGATTTATTACTCACTAAATTTCAAAAAGTTATGGATGTAAACACAGCCAATCAATCCACCACTGAGGAACAGATGATGGATATTCTTCTTGCACTGGATAAGGAGAAAAAGACAATCAGCGCAGTAAAAGGAGTAGATGAAAACGGAGAGCTTCAAACCGTACCACCGGAGAACAGCGATTTACTGAAATTCGACCGGAACGGCGATTTCTTTTCTAACTTCTTTTCCAACATGATGAATCAGTTGAAAAATCCCACCCGGTTCAGCTTCTTCAAAATTCCTAAGATTGAACTACCCAAGATTACACCAATAATCAGGGAGAACTTCGATCACCCGACACCCAAGAATGAAGCGGAAGTAGAGCGTTACCGGGTATCACCTGAAATGGCAAAGCAGGAAGCAAAGAAAGAACAGCAGCAAGGAACACAAACAGAACAACCACAGACACAACAGCCAGCCAAAGAAGCGGATGCAACTACACAGCAGAACCAGCCCGACAAAAGTAAATATCTCATTGATCCTGATAAGGTAGATTGAAAAGCCTTGAAAAACTTCGGACTATCAAAAGAGCAACTGGAAAAATATATTTTAGTCCATTTCCTAAAACTCTAATTTCATCTTCATATGATTTAATACGTTTATATAAATAATCAATCAAATCGTTTTCTTGTCTATATTGTTTTATTAAAACCAATTGTTTATATAAAGCAATACCATATTGTGAAATCAATCCTATATCATCTATATTAATTGATTGTATTTTTATTTTTTCATTTACAAATCCAGGAGTTAGTTCAACAATATTAATTCTTTTTTTCATAATAGTTTCTTTGTGTTGAATCTATATTTTTATTAGTCAACAAGTAGATACGTTGCATATTTTCTTTTAGAATATTGCTTACGCTATTTAACAATATCTTAAGATTCATATCGTTGAAAGAGAAACCAATAAATAAGATTAATTTTGATGCAAAAAGTGACTTTACAAAAGCATTAATTAATGGAAAGTTATTATTATAATTATAATAATCATTTTCTGTTAAAACAATATTCCCAACATTAAAATCTCCATGCATCTTAATAAGCATATTTTAATATTGAGTATATGGCAAATCTTCATCTTTCCTTATTATGTGATATTGCATAAACTTTTGTTCTATATTTTGCTCTATTAGATCATCATAATTAGTAGTTATTATGTGACAAGGAGCTAATTCTAATATAGCATCATGAATTGGAGTAGGAGCAATTTTTCCATGCAATAACAACTCTTTTATTTTCTCGATACATTACTGTCCCGTAAAAGTGGATAAATAGTTCTTTGAAATAATTGAAATATAGTCGATTAAGTGGTATTTTGAAATGAAACGGATTTGAAATTCTATTTTTGCAGTCATAATAACGGCTGCATATGAATCAAGATAAATACTTTTTTTCTCAACTTTCCACTTTTTTGAACAGAACTCAGTTTAATAACTACGTGCGTAAATACGATAGCAACCGTTATGTGAAACATTTCACTTGCTGGAACCAGTTACTTGCAATGATGTTCGGCCAACTCAGTAATCGTGAAAGTCTTCGTGACTTGATTGTAGCTTTGGAAGCTCATCAAGGAAAGCGTTATCATTTGGGGTTGGGTCGTGAACCCATTGCGAAAACCACGCTTGCATCAGCCAATCAGAATCGGGATTACAGAATCTTTGAAGACTTCGCTTTCTACATGATGAAGGAGGCATGCGAAAAACGAGCTACTAATCTCCTGGATGTTCCAGGAAGAAAGTATGCGTTTGATTCCACTACGATTCCTTTATGTCTAGCTACATTCCCTTGGGCGAAGTTTCGTAAGAAAAAAGGTGGGGTTAAAGCTCATGTCCTTTATGACATAGAAACACAGGTCCCTGCCTTTTATACGGTAACTACAGCATCCAAACATGATTCAACTGCAATGTCTGCAATTAATTATGAGCCAAATGCCTATTATATATTCGACAGAGCGTATGACTCGTTTAAGGACCTTTATCGGATTCACCTTACAGGTTCTTTCTTTGTAGTCAGAGCGAAGTCAAATCTAAAGTGCAAGTTCTGTAAATGGAAGCGTAGAATGTCGAAAAATATCCTTTCAGATGCGGAAGGGAAACTGATCGGGTACACCTCTGAAAAGAAGTATCCTGAATCATTCAGAATCATCCGTTTCTATGATGAGGAGGATGAACGTGAATTCACTTTTCTAACGAATGCTAAACATATATCCGCATTTGATGTTACCAATCTTTATAAAAAAAGATGGCTCGTTGAACTGTTCTTTAAATGGTTACAACAGCACCTCAAGATAAAAAGGTTCTGGGGTACCACAGAGAATGCAGTTCGAATACAGATAAGTGTTGCTACATTAACTATTGTTTGGTGGTTATTGTCCAATATGATATGCAACTGAATCGTTCAACCTATGAGGTCTTACAGATTCTTAGTATCTCATTGATGGATAAAATTCCTTTACAACAACTGTTTAATAAGACTAATTTCAATGATGTCAAAGAGCAATTTAACCCCCTTATTCCGAGATTATTTGATTGACTATTAACTCATCCCGATTTTAACGGGACACTAATGTTCTCGATATATTCTTTATAACCTCTTGAATCTTTATACAATTGTGCGATTTTCAAATCATCCGTTTCATTTTTCAAAGAATATGGTAATTCTTTTTTAAGTCCTTGAATTAATTCACTCCACATAGGTACACCGGAATCCGCAGACACACCTGCACCCACAAACATAACGAGCTTACCCTGTTTACTTGCTTCTTGTATATGCAATATATTTGACAATTGTATGTTTTCCATATGAAAATAAGATATTAATTATATGAATCTGTTTAACTCTTCTACTAACAAATAAACAGTAGTGGAAGACTCTTGTTGTGCTGGGTTATTCCCATCAAATTGTTTTATAATAGTTTTAGCATGATTAATAGCTTGTTCTTGTTTAGGGAATAAAGCATTAAACATTTTAGAGCTTACACCCGACTTCTTTGTATAAGCAAATCCGAGCAAAGTACTCAACATTTTTTCATATCTGGAACGATGCAAAGCCCCTTGATACAGATTAAAGTGAAGTAAGAACCAAAATTCAAAGGCCTGATTACTATAAGCCACTTCAAAACCATTTTGGCGTGCTAATAGTATAGCAGAGTTAAAGTCACTTTCTGGAAAATCATCTTTGTCAAAGACCACCCAATTCTGATTGTATGTCCTTCCTTTTTGCCTTTCCTGCTCTTTTATATTGATAGCTTTCTGTACTAATGCTAATGTTCCCATGCCTTGACCGATAGCTTTCACATTGGCAGAAGTCAAGCGGAAAGCATTAAAATAGTCCGGCTCAGTATTAACCCCTTCGCAAATAATTAGAAATGTTTGTTTCACTTCACGCACACCACTAATACGGGTTATTTTTCTTTCGATACGCGGATTTATATTTTTCCTTTTTGTAGCCGCCATAGTTTATTTTTCTTGCGTATTAAACAAACGGGTTAAATCTCCGACAATTGGAATAGCTCCGTACTTTCCGGATAAGTAATCTTTTTCAAACGAAGCATCATTACGAACTTTATACTCTGCTAATGAATAAAGTTCGGTTGCCCCATAACGGTCTTTTTGTGTGAACCAAATCTGATCCCGTCGGAATATATTAGCACTCAACAAATTAGTATCGTGAGTAGTGAAAATCAATTGAGCATTTTTCGGATTTGTTTCTTTTGAATTAAACAAGGCAATAATTCTACACGTAAGAAGTGGATGCATCTTAGAATCAAATTCATCTATAATCAGACGCTTTCCATTATCCAAAGCATCAATAATAGGATATGCTAAAGAAAAATACTTTATTGTACCTTCCGATTCATTTTTCCTGAATGGGAAAGTAACAGCTTTGACTTCATTACCTTCATCATCGTACTGCGTATGCGTACTGACAATAGTATTATCAATTTTTTCAATATTCTCAATACCTAAATCAGCATAGCGTGAAAACTCTACGATTCTCTGTTTCATTTTGATGTCATCCAGTTGGATGGTGGCGGTATTCCATATCTTCTCATCATTAGAACCAGAAATAATAGTGGTATCGTTCAACCATTTCATTATCTCCACTGCTGTCGGATCATTAAATTGTGCCGCAACAGAAAGCAATAATGCATTCGCTCTCACCATTCGTTTACCTGCAAGCTCTCTACCAACGACAAACTTGGTATGAATATCGAAGCTATCTTTTTCCCGGTAGAATAGTTCCACCTCCTTAGCTCTCTTTTTATTAGCTTTTTGATAGAGCCATTCCGAATGTACCAAAGAATTATCAGCTTCAAATCCATAACGATATTGATTATCTTCATCACAGAATATGGCTTCAAAATAACTTGGTTCACCCGCAGTAAGTGAATTTAACCGAAAACTTTCTATATTAACACGTTCCCCCGCCTGAATATCCTTTGATGAATTTATCACATACCATTTAAAGAACTCAAAAGCCTTAATGAAATTGGATTTACCGGATGCGTTGGCACCGTAAACCACCGCACTTTTCATTAATGACAATCCGGTAGTCCCTACACTAAAAATTATATCTTCAGCCGGAACCTGTACTTCTTTCAAAGCCGATGCCGCTAATGACAATGTAAATTGTTCTTTAAAAGATAGAAAGTTTCCTATTGTAAATTGAATAATCATATTTTAATTGCTTTATTCGAGATTTTATCACAAATATAGCTTTTATTTTTCAGAAAAGGACACCTGTCAGATGAATTATATTATTTTATGCCTAATAACATGTATTCCTACTTTCATTTTCAAATTTTCGGCAGTATTTACCTGTTACTACCAAAACTTTGAAAAAATATCCCGCCCTATCATCACGACAGTATGGGATACACCCACAACGTCAGGTTATCGGCTAAATCTGCTTAAATGGAAATTATAACAACCTAAATATCTTCTGTAGGCTCGTTCTCATCATCGCATAGCATGCCATCCTCTGTACGTTCATCTTCTTTACATTCCTTCGTTTTACCTTTCCCTACATTCTCTCCATCGAAATACCTCCGTATAAACTCGTGCAAGTCCTTCTCCCCATAATACGTCTTATGCAGGATCGTGTGATACTTCAACCCATTATCCCTATACCGTTGCAACGTCCGTTTGCTGATGTTCAGCAACAGGCAAACGTCCTGGTTATCGTAAAGCCGTTCCCCGTTCAGGTAATTTTGCGGCTTCTTGTTCTTCTTGTCCAGTACGCCTACAACTCTTTCCACTTGTTCAAGCAACCGTTCCATATACGCCTCGAATGTTTCTTTATCCAATGGTATCATAACCCAGCCAGTTTTAAATTCCCGATGATATAATAGCTCTGGTTCGACGGGTCTTTCCGTATGATTTCCTTCTCCCGCATGAACTTGATATAACTTTTCGCCGTGCGTTCCTTCACGTCCAGTATCGCTTGAATCTGTTCCGCCAAATCCACATAAGTGATAAAGTCCTGCCGTCCGAAAATATCCCGTGCCACTGCCACAAGCTCATCCTCTTTCCGCTTCTCCTTTTCCTCTTTCGGTTTTTCTCCCAGATACACATGCATCCCGGCATTCTTATCCCATGCAAACTGCATAATAGGCACATCCAGCGGACTGCCGTCGCGCACCTTCAGCGCCTTCACCACCGACACCGACGGATCAGTATCTTTCTCAATAGAAAGAATTGCCGCCGCCTTTCGTTGCAACTCACTGCCCAAATGCCCCCGCAATTTCAGCCCCGAAGGAATAAAATGCAGGATAGTAACGATACAAGTATTGTAAATCCCCGCCAGCCGATACAATTCCTCCACCACGGCAATACTTTCCGTTTCATCATTTGCACCCTTAATCAAGTCTGCAATCCCGTCGATCACCACCATGTGAATCCCCCTGAACTGATAATGAAACTTATCCATACTTTGGATAATCGCCTGCAAACGCTCTTTCCGGCTCATTCCCGTCAGGCAATACGCTTTCAGGTATTCCGGCATCGTTTCCCGTCCGCAACGCCTTAAAAGGGTTGTAATGTTCTTGTACGTCTGCACCTCCGACTGTTCCGTATCATAAAACAGAATCGCCTTCCGCTTGCTGTTTTCACAGACCGACACCCCCAACGTATCCATCACCTTATCCTTATTCTTATCGGATTGTCCGATGGCACCGGCTATTAATGCCGTCACATAATTACTTTTTCCGGTTCCCTCACCACCGGTAATACAGAGGATATTCCCTTGCGTGCCTAACGGCACATCATTCACCGACACAACCATTTGTGCCACGGGCGGCGGATTATTAAAATCCACCTCACAAGATTTCAGAGCAGACATAGTTTCACTGTATATTGTATCCAGATAATCCAGAAATAGTTTAATCAAATCCTCCCGGCTATTTCCCAAACGGAAAAAGTCCGAAATATCCTTTTCCACCTTCGTTCCCGCCAGTGGTAGCAACAATCGTTTCACCCCATAGTTCTTCAACGCCAGTTCTTGTTTTGCCGAACTGTCCAGCCCCGCTTTATCCACATCATAGAGTAGGACAATATGTTTGAACCGGAAAGAGAGCCTATGAATAATTCCCACAGGAATAGTCACCGTTTCCGAATTGAAGCAGATAGCATGGAACCCGTAAACCGTCAGGCTCATCACGTCCTTCTCACCACCTGTAATAAAGAGCAAATCCCCCTTAGCAGGCAACTGTTCCAACCCGAAGCAGTAATTCTCCCCAAAATCCCCGGCATATAAAAAACGCATCTCCGAGTGCGGGCGGTACACCTTCACATATTGCTTCGCCGTATATCCGAACACCGGTTCTTTATCCGTCGCCGCAATGCTGAACGGTTTCCCTTCGTTATTTTCACTGCTGAACTTCTTCAACGAAACCACCCGGAACAATTTCAGCACCTCTTGCGTGATACCGCTTTCTCCCCAAAAGGCAAGTTCCGCAGCCGTAAAGCTCTTTTGCGCCAACGTATAAGGTCTTGCTTTCTTCCTTTTCGATACATGTGTAACTTCCGCAATCACCGGAACAGGTGTAGTAGAGGAAATTCTCATTTCAGGCTTGTCAGATAAGCCCAAGTGCATATCCCGGTCAATGATAGCCAGTATTTCCACAAAGTCTTTAGCCTCTTTACAATTCAACCCGTTTAGCTTGCCGACCAAGGCAAAACAGTCCCCTGAATAATCATCATTCCCAAAATCCTTCATTTTGTACATTCCGTTTCTTCGGTCAAAATACACATTACACGAAGCCTTGCTATCTTTGTACAGCGGATTTAAGAAATTACGTCCGAGCTTAAAAGGAAATGGGATATAATACTTGAAAACCGCCAAGCCTTTATTTGTTAGTAGAAGAATATCCTCTTTATTCATTCTCATTATCATTCAAAAAATAATTCCTCCGAAAATTCTCTCTGTCCTGTGGTTTGCATTTGATGATGCGTTCATTCAGTCCACGTTCTATTTCCGAAAGTTTATAAAGGCACCGTCCTCTCAACATAGAGTAGCTTATCAGGTTTTCGTTTCTCAATCGTTGTAATGTGCGTGTACTTATATTCAGGGTATCCGCCACCTGATTACTATCCAGCCACACCTCATTTTCCTCTTTAGGCATAACTTGTGCCTTTGCCACGAAGTCGGCTATTCGCTGAATTTTCCCGATAAGGTCTTTATACACCTTGCTATCCATTGTTATTACTTCCATATTACAGTTATCGTTTTAATTTGCTGCAAAGTTCATCCAATAGTGCCGGAGCATTTGCCAACTTGTTACCAACTTGGCATAACTTTTTTTCAATATCTGAATATGGAGCATAGCGGGAGGGAGGTACAGTGCAGTCAGAATCTGGTAAGCCTATACTTATGTATATAGGCTCGCACCAAGTATTCAACATCATATCTGAATTCAATATTGTATAGTTGTGTACCCTAATAAAATTTGCTGGAAGATTTATTCTATAAAATAGTGTGAACAACAGTAGGCTATCTCCTACCATAGCCAATCTCATTTTGCAAATTTGACTTTTCAGAAAACTTCCAAAAAACTTTTCAGAAAAGCAGCACTGGCAATCCCCCCTTGTCCCCATAAATAGTAGAGTGCCAGAAACACCACCGAAAACAGTTTGGTAAACAGAATATTGGAGAACAACCCGGCGGTATGCAGGAAGTTCAACAGGCTTATCAATCACCCCTATATTGATACCCATTTCCGGAACGACTGGTAACAAAACCAGTAAATGTTAATCACCACAAATAAAATACAGATAACCCGCATAAAATCCATGACCTTTGCCAGCCCTCTTAAATCATTTTCATTCTGCATAATTGATCTGTTTAGAATTAATAAATACGTCTTTTTTTCTTCTGGGGTGTCGAAAATTGGCTGTAATCCATTTAAGCAAAACGTTAGTAAATGCGGGAGATTCGTTTAGTATGGGCAAATATTGCCTGTGTAGGAAACAGCGGGCTTACGACAGGCTACCATCCGCACTATGAAATCAGGAAAGGCAACCACTTTTTGAATCCGACAGAATGGTGCTGGTGTTTGCTCGAAGTATTAAAATCTCAATAAGCAACTTTAGGCAACTTGCGGAAAAATACTTGATAAATAATTTCATCAGGTGTTCTTTTATAGGTAATTTTGCAGAAAATTTTAATTGCAACTTTATGGATGACAAGCGTTATCTCAATTTAGAAACATTAGGCTTCTATATGCCCAATATGTTCCATTTGCACATAAGAGGATCTGTTGATTTATCGAAATGGAAAGAATGGGATAAAGAAACGCAATGTACTTTCTTCCATGAATATATCCATTTCCTGCAAGATATAATGACAAGTACTGGATTATATAATATTTATGTAAATGGAGAATACTTGTCTTATGCTACAAATCACGTCTACAAACTACCTAAAGGAGAATTTGAAAGACCAATCACACCAAAACAGGGAGTTGATAATGTAGCATATAATATAGCTATAAATAAATTTGTCAATGGACAAATAGGCTTGCCTGAACATGTTGACGTAAATAATTTTAAAATAACGGGGAAACCGATTGTTAAAGACAATATTAAAAACTATAATGGGCAACAAATCAATCTAAAAAAAATATGCATTCCTTTTTCTGACAATGGAAACTTCCGTCTTTTTAGATTAGGTGGTTATCATATTAGTGAAAGTATGGCATATTTAGCTGAACAGATTACTTATGGAAATCCTTACATGGCTAAATCGCCCAATTATCCATACTGTATTGTTAAGCAATTAGTCGATTATTATATTCCTCAATTAAGCGATAACAAACAGTTTTTATTTGCATTATGCGACTTGGCGATGAATTATTCCCATCCAGCAAAAGTGCTGGTTGATTACTTGGAAATAATTGAAAAAAAGGGAATATATACAAAATGGGAGGATATTATAGGTGATTTTATTTCAAATAGCATAAACGTTTCGGGAAATGGTAATACTTTTTCGTATATTGATGGACTCTGTGAAATAAAGAATATGGCAATTAAAAGTCTTAACAAGCGATTTGCAACTATAGACCATTATCTTTTAAGAAAGTGGATAAACATTATTATTGAAACGGCTTTCGAATGGAGAAAAAATGACCCTTTGATTTTATCAAAACTTGTTTCAGGAGGTCAATTGGAAAGTAATAATGTATTTAATGATTTTATTACTTTAATAGGAACGCCACTTTTGTCTAACAGTAAAAATGAAACGTTTTTTTACAACAGTATAGACAAGAAGCTAACTAAAAGAAAACTGGCATGTATAACAGCCGCAGGCAGTATTATGTATATCATGAAAGGATTCAATGATTGCGATTTATACGAGTACTGTAAGGCTGACAATAGATGTGTAAGTGAAACTTGCAAAACAAAACCGTGGAAAAAAGCCCGTTTTCTATGTGCCTGCCCTTTTGGACATTTGTGGTATGGCTGGAAATTAAAAGAATATTTCCCAAAAATCAATTAATGAGAGCGGCTTTTTGTTTCTTTTTTACCGCATTATCTTTGGCTCATGGAAAAAGAAACGGGTGGAAAACCCGCCCGCACCTGTATTAGTCAATCCCCATCTCGAAAAGGTCATGAAAGAAGCGCAATATCTCATCCCGCTTTAGAGTGTCCCAATACAGGGAGCGGGGTGATAGGTTTCAATACGCCCGATTTCATAGCCCATATCCTCTTTTGTGAGCCGTTGCCCTGTTCCATTTTCGTTTGGTACTCGCCAGCAAATTACCCTTTCTTTGGCTTCTTTCCAGTTATTTTAACTGCTCCAACATAAAAGGCATGGTCTGCGATGGTCTTTGCCTATGATGTGACCGGATGAGGTCTTAAAAGGGCTGTTTTTGCACCTTTCGCATTATTCGATGGCGGCATCAAGGTTAGTCTGTTGTGGATTAAGGAATCAGATAGCATTACAAAATTGATAATTTCTTCTATTTAACCTGTAACAATTCCTTAAACACCTCAAACATCCTTGGACAATCCGGTGCAATGTGCAAGCCTATACCTATATATAGGCTCGCACATTGCACTGGAAAAATATTTTTATCTATTTAATACTCAAATGGTTTGGTAGATTAAAATGAAAGTTGTAGTTTTGAACCCAGAAAGTTAAGCAGACATAACGGTGTCATAAGCAGACAAATCAACATTTTGGAAATCGTTACTAAATCGTTACGGTACGATTTTAGTAGTTTAGAAAGCGTTTGTGTTTCAAACACATACAGCCATAAAGTGAAAATCCCAGGCGGATCACTGAAAGACAAGTCAAAACAAGACTTAAAGAAGACAACTCCTACAATATCAAGGTATTGCAGGAGTTTTTTCTTTGTATATGTCCGTGACCAAAGACACCAAAAGGTCACGAAAAGACACACTTCTATGACCAATTCGTGACCAATACAAAAGCATGGAAAAATAGGTCACGGAATGTCCCAAAATGGCTAATCTCTGTCCACATTTGTCTACCCTGCAAATATCTCATTTACAATCAATAAAATTAATTTTGCAACTAAAAAAATGAGATTATGAGGACTACTTTCAAGCTCCTATTTTTCGTCAAGCGAAATGCAGCGAAAAAGAACGGTAATGCACCAATTATCGCGCGTATCACCATCGACCAAATTGTGTCGCAGTTCAACACACAAATGGAAATAAACCCTGCCAACTGGAATGTCAGTACAGGAAAGGCTTCCGGTAGAAGTGCAGAAGCCGCAAGTATTAATTCAATGTTAGACAGCATCCGCAGTACCGTACACCAACATTACCATACTCTATTGGAGCAAGACGGTTATGTGACCTCTGAACGGGTAAAAAATGCCTTTTTAGGTAAGATTGAACGGGGTAAAACATTAATTGAGTTCTTTGAGATGCACAACGAGCAATATCTTCAAAAGGTAAAAATGAACACTACCGACAAAACGTATTCACGTTACGAACTAACAAAGAAACGTCTTATCGAGTTTATGAAGTTCAAGTATTCGGTTTCGGATATGCTTATCAAAGAGATAAATGTTGTGTTCATTGATAATTTCCTGTTGTTCATCAAAAACCATCATGGATGCAGCCACAACACAGCGATGAAGTTTATACAGCGTTTCCGCACGATTATAAACTTTGCCAAGAACACAGGGTTGGTTACTGCTGATCCTTTCGGGAATTATAGGGTTAAGTTTGAGCAAACCGACAGGGATTATCTGACGATGGAAGAGATAACCACCATCTACAACAAGAAGTTTGCTTCTAAAAGGCTGGAACAGGTACGAGATTTATTTGTGTTCAGTTGCTATACGGCTCTCTCGTACATTGATGTATGCGAACTTACCCAAGAAAACATTCGCACCGCATTTGATGGCAATCTTTGGATTATGACCAAACGCCACAAAACCAATGTTGCATCTAACATCCGACTGCTTGATGTGCCTAAAGCCATTCTTGAAAAGTACAAAGACCAGTTACCAAACGGGATGATTTTGCCAATTATAAGTAACCAAAAAGTCAATGAGTACTTGAAAGAGATTGCGTCTATTTGCTCTATAAATAAGAGCCTTACATTTCATGTGGCACGTCATTCATGCGCGACTTCTGTCCTGATAGCCAATGGAGTACCGATTGAAACGGTATCTAAAATCTTAGGGCATACCAATATTAGAACCACTCAAATCTATGCACGAATTACTGATGTGAAGGTTAGCAATGATATGGAATTATTGGTGCGTAAATTAGATATGGCTAAATGAATTTCAGGTGACTGAAATTGGTTATCGTCAGATAACAGCAGCAAGGTGTGTTCAGAGCTGCTGAGATTAATTCCAGCAGCTCTGAACTCTTTTAGAAAAGCACTCCAAAGTCGTGTTTCCAATGAAAGAAAAATTACTCAAATAAACATCTTTTTCGCTCATCGGGACGGGTGGTCCCGCCCCTTGCCGCTGGGCGTTCCCCGACCGATGAGTTTTTAGCATTGTATTGAAATATTGTTTTCTTGAAATATTGTTTTCTTGAAATATTGATAGCTTGATTTATTGACAACTTGTTTTCTTGCTTTCTTGATTACAAGATGTCAAGATTGCAAGGCTGTATGAAAGTAAGACTGAAAGAAAGAAAGGTAGGTAAACATCATTCTATCATTCATGTATAGACAAAAAAATATTTTCTCTTTTCAAAAGTCCATGTAATTTATGAGGGACTTGCGAAAAGAGAAAATAATCGGTAGAACCTTAAAGGGAGATTAATTGTCGTTTTCGTCCATCTTCCGAAGGAGTTTTTCTATTAAGCTGTTGAGGAAGGCTGTTCTATCCCTTTTGCGCTCCCTGATGGTGAGATAAGTACGATAGTAATCACCTAAGTCTATTTTGAAAGACGCTTCTATATAGGTCATTATTTCCTTTATGTCGGTATTTCCATTGTTCAGTACTCCGGCAGCATATATGGCATACCCCAATTCAATGGCAGCAATCTTTGTGCCCGTCCATCGAAATGGGTTATCAGGAAGAGAAGCTCGACTAGTTTCTACTACTTCTATCCTTTCTACGTCTTGTAATCGCTGTTGCAGGTAAATTTCTAGCATATCATAAGCCAACATCTTGGCTACTCTATGATCACAGCAGGTAGAAAACAAAGGATCTTTGTCCAATAGCCCACAATTATGGCACAACTTGTAGTTCTCATGCCCTCTAAGGAAATAGTATCGGTCTAAATGTGTCGCTTTAGAACGATAATACTGGTAAAAATCAAGATTGTTGTTGCAGAAATCTGTTATTGTAGTCTGTTTTTTCTTGTAATACTCCTTAACCACTTCTTTATTACCATTAGGCTTTCTCAATTCAAGCGTATAAATATCATTGTAATATATTAATTTACTTAGAATTAATGGTTTAATGTTTTTGAAGAAATCTATTTCTTCTTCATTATTCAGAAAGCTATATTTGTGAATATACTCTCTTAACTCTTCAAACAAAGGTCTGATGAAGTTAATCATATGCAGAGCCTTATCAGAAGGTATATCATTATCAATACAGGATGCTTCTATCTCTGCATTGATTTTAGTTCTTATTTCATCTGAAAATTGCTTCATTTAAATATGTTAATTATAAATACAAGTAAGTTACTCTATTGCATCTTCAATTATTTTTTTGTTTATAGGGTGTCCATGTGATGGAAAAAGCACAGTAGCCCCCAAGTTTAAGAGTTTTCTTAAACTATGCTTAACTTGTGAATAATCTTCTGCTTCTATTGGAAATGGTATATTCCCTATAATCTTCATGTTAGACATATTCATTACTAAATCTCCAACATAAGTATTTCCATTATCAAGCAATACAGAAATAGAGTCATGAGAATGTCCAGGAGTTGTAATTATCTTCCCTTGAACACCAATATCTCTTAAAATATAATCATCAATATCAGAATTGACTATAATATCCAATTCGTTAGGATTAATGGCTGGATATTGATATTTAATAAAAGGTCTTGTTATTCTATCTATCATCCATAATAGCTTATTATATTGTTTCAAATTCTTATAATTTGTAACTCCTTTTTCTATATAAACTAACTGATCTTTATATAAAATTAGCTTAGCACCAGTAAGTTCCTTTAATTCAGACACAATTGCAGTATGGTCATGATGATGATGTGTCAATAGGATATACTGAATTTGTAGAGGCTTAACTCCTATTTGATGTAGTTTTTTGAGAAAAACATTTAGTTGTCCCTTCCACCCCGCATCAATAAGCAAGAAACCACCCTTACAGGGCTCTAAATAAAAATTCGTCGAGTTATATGTTATTTCCATATCTTATTATTCGCTATTTTAAACTCATTTGAAATCAGGTGCAAAATTAATCTTGTTTCTAATTTGCCATATTGAAAAATATGCCATACTTTTGTCCAAATACGACATTTGAACTTATGTATATAACCGTTGGAGTATTCAATACAATTCTAAAGCAATTTGAGGATATTGATTTAGACAAGGATGATATTTTTTCATCATTCAATGTACAACTTGAAGTTCTGGTGGCACCACAAACGAAAGACGAAAAGCCTTGTAAGACAAGAACTTACAAGGCTTCTTCTTTTTGGGAGCCCAAATGGGTGCCCACTCCGATATTTCGGAATAATCTACTGATATACAACCTTTTATGCTTTGTATTTACACTTGTCTTGTAATGAATCAACCCTCAACCAGCAGGCTGATTAAGCCAATAACTCAGTTGCGTATTGGGCTCCGGCAGAGCCCGCACTACCCAACAGAGAAGGCATTCAATGCCTCTTCAGTCAGTACAACAAGAAGTATCCTACCAGATTCTCATCTTCTTCATTGAGCGGTTTCTCAATAATATCCCATGATAAGGGACTAGAGACAAGTGTTTGGATTTTCCTGCACAGATTATACAGGTCTTCAAGTTCCAGATCACAGGATTCATTTCCTATTATATGGAATTGATGCCTTACAAGCAATGAGCTGGCTTCTTGCTGCTGCATCCATGTTTTGATTTCTCTGATAGAGGTTTCCGTATTGTTCAATTGTAAGTCACTGCTATCTTTTGTATTGCAGTTAATGAACCTGATTATGTAGTCTTGCTTCATACCTTTTGATAGTTGAAAGAGCTTTATAATTCTTACCACATGAGATTGAGAGGTAATACATTGAATCCGAACAATCTTCCAAACCAAAGACCATCCGGATTCTACTTACCTATGATTATTTTATATATTAAGTCATATTCTGGAAGCTGGTTGTGTCACTCAAAAACTTTAATAAAGTATTTCCCGTCTTTCCATTACGATTCTTAGCAACTATGATTTCAGCCATCCCATGTAGGTCATTCCCTTTTTCATCTTGGTATATATGGTAATATTCGGGACGATGAATAAAGCAAATCATATCCGCATCTTGTTCAATAGTTCTGGATTCTCGAAGATCACTTAATTGAGGACGTTTTCCATTAATGCCTTCACGTGATTCTACACCACGATTTAACTGAGAGAAAGCAATGATAGGAATATTCAATTCCATAGACAATGCTTTGAGTGAACGAGTAATTGCACTAACCTCTTCTTCACGATTACCAAAAGTCATACCACCGGCATTCATCAATTGGAGATAGTCAATTATTATTAGCTTTACTTGATATTCTCGCACAAGGCGAAATGCTTTAGTACGAAGTTCATAAATTGATAACGCAGGCGTGTCATCCAAAAAGACAGGAGCATTGTCTATTACTTTTTCTGCCTCATCCAATAAGATTTGTTCTTTTTTATTGTATAATTTAGACTTGAACCGTTCGATACCACTTATGTTTGATAAAAACCTATTCATAAATTGTACAGTAGACATTTCAAGGCTAAAGTAAGCAACTGGAACCCTATTAAGAATAGCGATATTTTTTATCATCGACAATCCAAATGCCGTTTTTCCCATTGCCGGACGTCCGGCAATCACAATTAGTTCCCCATTTTTCCAACCGCATGTGATGTTATCCAATTCTGTAAAACCAGATTGTATAGCATCCTCACTTACATGTTTATACTTGAATATATTTAACCTTCTCATATTCTTTTCCTTATTTAGTCTTAATGTCGCAAAGTAATCATAGTGCATATATCATTTCCTACATAGCTCACAGAAAAAGCCGCTACAATGATGCTGCAGCGGCTTCTCTAAAAATATATCTATACCTTATTTTAGGATTTTTCAATAAGGTTTGTGGGGACGCCATAACTTCAATGTCTCGCTTCTCACAACTCGCTGTCATCATTCATTTCAGACATGGCATTCATCATTTTGACTTGAATTTTAGCCATCCGTTTCACTTGTTTTGAGCTTAATGATTTTGATGTTTCAGCTTCTTTCAAGCTCTTCTCTAACTTCTTTGCTTTTTCAAGTAAGTCGGGATAATCAAATAATGCGTCCAAGCTATCATCATCATTTACCTTTTTCATCATTGTTATATACTTATCAGCGTATGCTTCGTAGTCGTCTAGCATTTTGTCCCATTTTTTATCACCTGTATCAGAGAGTGTATCATCTTCATCGTTATCTTCGCTTTCATTATTACGACTTGCTAATGAGCCCCTCTTATCTTTTTCAATCTTTTTGCTAGTGATAAAAAATGTAGCAGCATCTTCGGGTAGTATGTCCTTTAGGAAATCTTTAAATAGTATCCAATTTTCATCCCCTTCTTTAGAGACCATATCTTTTAGAAGCCCATCAGCCTCAAAACTACTTGGTATATCCGTAAAATTAGCTATAGGTTGTCCTTCCTTATTACAAACGGTTAAGAAGAGTGGTCCATGATTGCCATCATGGAATCCATAATCTGATGGCTCTCCTTTACCTATGGATTTAATTTTTATTTGTATTTGTCCTTCAAGAAACATATTGCGTTTGCATTCCATTTTATATGTACCTTCAACAACCTCAAAGACATCCGACAAATAACCTTTTACTTTTTTCTCATAAGGTTTCAACTCAACAGTCTTATCTTCCGATTTCGTCTGTTTATTACCTCCACAAGAAGCTAAAAACAAAGCTCCTACAACCATAAAAAACACTTTTACTTTCATAATTTGTTGTTTAATAAATTAATAATTTTATTAGTTATCGTATAATACTTTTTTAATTCTATCTGATAATTCTTCCAATCCCACTTCGTTTAAAACTTTCAATTTGGCTTCTTTTTCTATCAAAAGGGGATGCTTGGGATAGCCCTTTATAGTAGCCCCATATGCTTTGAAATGATAATTTCCACTGAACAAACTGATTATACCTTGTATGTTCTTATCTTCATTTCCGAATAACAGTTCAGACAAGTATGTCCGTTTTGTATCGTCAATAACCGCACCCCAAGCGCACCACACATCTGCCTGTTCAATAGTAGATAACAGTTCTTCTATGGCTGCAAGATTACGTAGATGAATCTCCATGCAATAATTATCATCTGTATCCATATTATTTGGATTAGTCGCTCTTTGCGGATAGACATTCAACATGTACCATGCTCCATATTCACCGCTTTTTTTTGTATAGGCTTGCACTCTCCTTAGTGTTGGATCAAGGAAGTTTGGCATTGCCATACTAGGATTGACGCCAATACAAATCAATACATTCCGTTTATCCGTATCGAATTGTTCCCCTAACACGTAACGCACATCTGTAAGTTCGCAATTATAGCTTCTTCGATATTTTTCTTCAACCTCATATTCATAAAACCAACCCTTTTGCATTATTTTTTTGTTCATACTCATAGTTTTTCTTGCGTCGCTTAGTATTTCTAAGCACAAAGATAAATCTTTTTTTCATCTTTACAAATTCAAAAACAATGTTTTATGAAGTCAGAGATCGATTTATTTGTGATTAATAAGATTAAAGAAAAGAGGAAAGAACTAAAAGTATCTCAGCGAGGTATGGCTGAGATATTAGATTGTTCCGCTGGTTTCATAGGACAAGTTGAAAGTGAAAACTCTGATACTAAATATAGTGTACATCAACTTTATCTCATTGCTAAAGATTTTAATTGCTCACCTGCTGATTTTTTCCCTCCGATCAACTCTAAAACTTAATAGCTTACAGGAGCGGCAAGACACAACTGGTTCAGCAAATAAACTTTAGTTTCTGACTATCCGCTTTCGTCCTCTTTTTCGCTTCAACAAAGAATTCAAATAAGCGCTAGGTCTAAAATACACAACTCTCTTTGCAGGTATCTCAATAGGCACAAAAGTGCTAGGGTTCATTCCCCTCCTTGCAGGCTTTTGTTTTACAAAGAATGTTCCGAACCCCATAAGAAGCAGTTTCCCATCTTTTTTCATCTCTTCAATGACAATACCAATTATTACGTTAAGTAGCTTTCGAGATTCTTTTTTATTCATTCCCGTTTCCTCTGCAATGGCATCTACCAATTCCTTTTTATTCATACAATAATGTTTTTAGTTAATAATTATTCTATAGTCTCTATTATACTCATTCCAAGCTTTTTCGCAATATAATATTCGATTCTTGCCCCTTTAGACATCTGCCAATTATCAATAAGATAAATCGCCTCACAATCAAATAAAAGCCTCAAATCATCTATCATGTAATCTTTCCATGATTTATTTTTTATCGGAGGATTGATACGCATTGGATTTACCGGATTATAACCTTTTTCTAGTAACATTTTTTCAGCTCTGTCAAAATAGATTTTTGCCTCTTTTTCTTTCAGTCCTGTTATCTGTCCTGAGATGTATATTTTCATTAGTTATTGCTTTATATTCAGAGAAGATTTTCAAGAATCGTTCCGTCTTTATCAGATATGACGAGGCGTCATATTGTGATTTTCAAGTATATGACTTTACTAATCCAATATGACGCCTCGTCATATGTAGCACGTTTATACCTTATTAGTTATTGGCTTAATAGACAGCGTACCTTTTCAAGAACAACATCCTTTTCCATTTCCTGATTACCCCATATTTGAGCCATTTCCTTTATCCGTTTCATTGTCCTTCCGAAAGCGGCTCTTGATCCTTTTCCATAAATTCCCAAATCTTTTATTTCTTGCTCAATAGCCTTTAGATTTCCATTATGATTACAGACAATATTCCATATGCCAAAGTCCAAAAGGGTTTCTATTTTCACTTTGTTTGAGATGGCTCTTTCCGTAAATATCTTATCAAATTGAGAAAGAACTACATTTTTCTTTACACTAAACACTGATTTTAAGCTAGTATCTTTAATTCCTAGCTCTTTCTTTATTTTGCTCATATTTTCAAGTTTAACTTCAAAGCGGGTTTTCCCAACAAAATATTCAATAATCTTATCAGCATTTTCTACCAACCCCAAGAATCCTCTATTTTTAGCTTGCACTATTTCCACTCCCTTATCGTAGATACTTATCGCTTCTTTACTATTCGATGATTTAACATTCTTGGAGAACAAAATAGCTGTTTTATAGCGTTTCCAGTCATATCGCCGAAAATTGCCTGTACAAAGATTCAGGCTATCCAATATAGCTGGCGTAAGTTCTAATTCAACATCTTTAGTAATATGTAATTTGGTAACATAGCAGTCTTCCATGATACGGTCAATATCCAATGCACAGATTCCTGTTTCGTTTATATTCTGCAAACACTGAGCAAATGTTTCAGAAGATATTAATTTAGGATAATCTTCCCATAATACTTTAGAAGAAAATTCAATGCTCATCTTTCCTGATAATAAATTGGCATGGATATACAATTCAAATGGAACAATAGTTCTATTTCTCTGAGAATTAAAGGTTACTGACCTTATAGTTCTTTCATCCGACAAATCAATATCAGTTGTAAAGGCTGATTTATCCAATGCTTTGAGATAGGTACTATGTGTCACAATCTTTATTGTATCAAATACTAAGAATTCATTCATAATAATCATAGGTTTTTACTTATATATTTGGAGAGTAAAAGGATTAGATCACACGTTACCGAAGAAGATACGAATGTTAAACTTGATAGGGAGAATGAAACGCCTCATTCTCCCTATCTTTTCAATCATACCACAAGTATTGATAGCTTTCATCCGGCAGAATCAGCTCCATTGCAACAGCCTTTAGCTTATCTCTATTTTCTGAGACAATGTACTTTGTACAATCGTCAACAATCTCAATTACTGCATCTTTATCAAATCCGCACCCCTTAGTCAATACGTGAATATATTGCAGGATAATATAAGGAGGCAATGTAATCTTTTTCCTATTGCGATCTAAGCAATAATATCTTTTAGCCTTTTCACTTCGGTTTACATGTCCACATTCACTTCTCCTTATACAAGCAACACAAGATTTAGTATGCTCGCACTCTGTTTTAATATCCAATATCTCACTTTTTGCAAGCTCATCATAGTAATCTCTTTTCATATAAATATGTTTTTTAATGAATAATCTTCTTCTAAAGTCCATTCCTTATTCGATTTAATTTCTTCTGCAGCAGTAACATCAAGAGGTACTTTTTTAATAAAAACAAACATGCCCTGTGACTTACGAACTAATTGAAACCCCAGCCCTTTTAAACGTGACGAAAATGTCTTGCGTGAACACGCATGGCAGTTTGATTCGCTACAATAATTCATGTATTCCTCAAACAAATATTTGAGCGCCATACAGTCTTTGTTTTCTGTTGATTTTTCATAGTTACTATCATCAATGAAAGACGCTACACTATCAGCGTCAACCCGATACTCGGCTAACGCTCTATCTACCAATTCACTTTTAGAGAAACAACCTTGTGCAAGCAATCGCTCTGCACCTTTGATTATCCAATTCAAGATTCCGCTCAGTTCATTTTGTATAACTCTTTCGCCAAGTGTTCTATCTTGCTTTTCTACCGGAATTTGATTGAGAAAAGGTAGAATCATCAATCTTCTAAAATACGCATTCGTATATTCTATATTCTTAGGTAGTTCATTACAAGCAAACAGTAGGCTTGCATAATCATATATAGTATACGGATCCATATATAGGCGCTTGGCAGTCATGGGTTCTTTGGATACCAGCCTTTTAAAGTTGGATATATTAAATTTAGAACCCATTTCATAGCATATATTCAATAGTTTGTTTTCCAAATCAGCAACTGTACGGCTCTCTTCTGCACACAAACTCTCAACAGAACGCTCTACAACATTATCTCGCCCTAAGGCAGCAGAGATAATATTTATTATCAAACTCTTACCTTCTCCACCATGTCCATATAAAAGCAAAGCCTTCTGATGGTTGAAACGAGGAAAGAAAATGCTGGCAATATATTCTTGTAATATCATTTGTCCGTCCAAAGGCAAAGCTTCATTCAAAACTCGCTGGAATTCAGGAGCAGTGGCATCAGGTTTATAGCTATAATTCAACTTATAAAAGAAACAATCTCTTTTATCAAAAGGACGTAGTTCTACAAAATTAACTCCAAATACAACTGTTCCATTGTCGCAATTTATTTTAACAACGTCTGTATTTTGAGTCTCCATGTCTTTCACGACCGAGCGGAATTGCTTATACAACTCTTCCCCAAACCGATGGTGTTTTGCCTTATACTCATGGATTTCCCCAAGATTAGCAACAGTTGTAAGAAGCTGAGTTATTTCTTTAGAAGTAATCTGCTCCCAATGGGTTTTCACATATATATAATGTGTACCACCTCTCCACACAAAATCAGATTCTGCTTTATCAGCCAACCACAAGACAGTATTTACCACCTCTACGATCAAACCAGCTTTACTTTTATCATTATCCAGACTTTTGAAAGAGATGTTATGTTCTTGGACAAGTCTACAGAGCTCATTCAGTACGTTTCTTTTTACTGCATCCATTGTTGTTTACTGATTAAGCGTTAGCACTACTTTTTCTAAATCTGAGAGAAGAAAGAGAGACCTACGACCTACTTTTCTACATTTTAGATGTCCTTGTTGGACTAACCGTCCTAAAGTAGAGAGGCTAATTCTTAACAGTTCGGCTGCATCATTGCGCCCCAAGTAAGCGGGAGCAACATTTCTCTTTTGAGATTGCTTGTTTTGAGCACTCAATACAGCAGTAACAGCCGCTTCTACTTCCGCTCGTACTAGAGCTTGAAGTTCTTTTGCATCGCATACAATAATATTTGCCATAAGCATTTTAATATTAAATTTTTGATGCAAAACTACAATAGTAAAAAATAGCAAGCAAACATTTATACACTCTTAAACACTAATACAACGTCTGATAATCAGACACTTAAACAGGTTGCATTAAAGTCGAAGCGCCCAGCGGGAGCTAGAGAAAACAAATCCAATGTTAATAATAATTAAATAATTTCCGTTTAACAAAAAGAAGCATTTAAAAGGTCATAATGGTTGATATTTTACTCAGCAGAGTATCCTCTTTCTTCATATGAACTTCATTATCATGCAGGAGAAAGGAATTGTTCAAGATGAACATTCTATATTATCCATATACACATCTAATTTTTCCAAAAAGGAAAAGTACATACCAATGATTAAGCCGCTCTCTCTTTGAGAGACCGTCAGAACAGATTGTAGACGTAGAACGCCTTTGGGAAATAGGAGATATTAATTAGGGCAGGTTGTGCGGCGTTCTACGCCCACAACCTGCCCTCCGCTCTCTCAAAGTAAAATTAATATTAAAAGAAAAAACACTTTATTTTGGAAAAAGAAAAAAGAATAAGTATAAGAAAAAAACTACATTTGCTACATTATCTACATCAATGAGGATTAGACGAAGAATTCGTGTGTTTGCAACAACTGGGCATTTTCCTCTTTACTAATGCGGATGTACTTCATGAATGAAGTTTCAGTCTTATGCCCAGTAATTGCCATTATTGCTAGCGTAGGCACGTTTCGTTTATACGCATTGGTAGCAAAACTCCTACGGGCTGTATGGGTAGTAACTTTGTCACATTTACGGGCTGTACATTCCTTATGTGTTCCACCAACGGTTTCGGTATATGATATAATTTCCGTAATACCAGCCTGTTCACATAACTTTTTAAGCATTCGGTTCGTTGATTGGTTACATTGCGGTTTCGGCAGTTTGTTTCCATAGCGCTCCAATATCTCCTTTACAATTCGATGTATCGGGATCACGACTTGATTACGTGTTTTATAAGTAACTATTGTTATTGTGTTTTTTTCCAGATTAATATGCTCCATACTTAGTCTGGATATGTCAGAATATCTTAGCCCCGTATAACACGAAATCAAGAAGCAATCCCTAACCTCTGCCTGATTAGTTGGCAATTCAAGAGCATACAAGGCAGCTAACTCGTTTTCGGTAAGGTAGATTGTATTTGCTTCTTCCTTTAACGGAACGAAGTCCTTCTTGAATACACTATTATTTGTAGTGACATTGTTATCGAAAGCATGGCGCATGAACACCTTAATCGTCTTTATAAACTTACCAATTGAGTTCAGTTTGTATTCACCGTTATGATGCTTTATATCATATAGAAAGTTTATGAAGTCATTACGAAATTCTAGATTAACAGCTTCTATCTTTATCGTTATATTACGGGCTGCTGCATATTTCTTTAAAATATTCCTTGTGGATTTATAGGTAGCTAAGGTAGCTGGAGACAATTTTGTACCATCCACATTTAGTATTTTACCTTGTTTGCATAAATCCATGTAATAGTCTATATAAGATATAAAGTCGGGGAATATCGGTTTCTCTTCTTCCTTCTTCTTCTTAAGTGCCTTTATTAACTCTTCCTTTATCAGACTGGCTGTCGGAGTTATGTCCCGACTTTTGTAGCTCTCTATTATTTTAATTAAGGTATTAGTCGTTTTTTCAATTTCTTTATTGATGTTACGCAGCGCAACTTGCAGCATGGGATTGCCTTTTAGCTCGTTATTCCTTTTGACATCTTCTATGGCTTTTCCTGCTTCCTTATCCCAATATGAAGATTTGATTTTGTATTCCACTGGTAGGCAGTAGCTAAAGCGAACCCCACCAATCGTCATACGCAGACGTATCAAGGAGAACTCTTGCGTTGCATTCTTCAGTGAGTATTTGACGCAGTTCTGAGTAAAGATATTCTTATTATTCATATATTTGTAGGTTTATAACTAACAGAACTTTTTCAAGAGTCGTTCCTTTTTATATAGACCTTAATTTCTGTTTTCAAATGATTTGCGAACAATGGAACTCCACAATATGACAGATACGTCATAGTGCCCCAAAGTTACACATTTATTGCATAAAAAGTTAGAAACCTATCAATCAAGTCCTTGTTTTTTCATACTTTTACGGGAAATATGAAATGATATGTCTACAATAGAATTAACAGAACAGGAATTGACTATCAGAAAGCAACTTATTAAGGTCGCTTCTGAGGGGAAGACATTATATTATTCCGACTTAGTGAAAGAAGAAGATGCTACTCTTGTATATAGTCTGGGAACAATATTAGAAAAGATTACCCGATACGATATAGAGAACAAACAACCTATCTTGGCATCTATTGTTGTACTCAAATCCACAGGTTTACCTAGCGAAGGATTCTTTGAGCTCTGCGACACACTGGTTATAGATGTTCGTTTAAGTGATTTACAGAAAGAATGTTTTGAGTATTGGAATAGACACAATATATAGCTTGATATTTAGAAATGGAGGAAATCACATGCAAAGAACTTTTGAGCTTCAACAAACAGGCAATTCTAATTTTACAACTTGTTCTGCTAAAAAGTAAATTGTAAAAGAGATAACTAAAATATGGATAAACCAAAATTATAATTATCTTTGTGATTAGGTATAAAAATAATAAAAATGAGAGGATTTGTAGGTGGTTTTATCGGAGGTATAGTTTTCATATGCATTGCTATAGCAATATGTCTATTTTGTCATAGACATAATTCTGTCATACACCCTATACACATTGCAAATATTGAAGCTGTGCATGATTCTATTTCAATCGAAGAAATTAATGCAAAGATAGAATCAATAAACAAACTTAAAGAACAAGGTGTATTGTTAACGCCACAAGAGTATACAAACAATGTTGTTAATTACTATAATACAGTTATAACATTTTTAGTTGCTTTACTCGCAATATTTTCTTTGGTTACATTTTTTCATTTAAAATTCATTACTGTAGATGAAGTAAAGAAGCAAGTAAAAGAGCTATTGAGGAAATCCCCAGATATACAAAATGTAATTATTGAAAATACAAAAGGCAAGATAGAAGAACTTCTTTTTGATACTACAGAAAGAATTAACAAATTAGAAGCCGAGCTGAAAGACCTAAAAGAGTCATCAGAATGGGATGAATTTGAAGATGATAGCGAAGTTAAAAATAAAGCTGATTTAAAAAGATTGAAAGTAAAAAAATAATCATGGGAGTTCGAGGAATAAGACGAAAAGGAGCTTCTCCAATTAAATTGAATGCAGAAGCGATGTTAGATTATGCATCTCATAATGATTTGATTATTAATAATCAATTAGATATAGATCGCTTAATTAAAGATTATAATATAACAATTAGGAAAGCCCCCTTGTCACCTGAAATATCAGGTAAATTGGAAAAAGAGGGGGAACAATGGACAATAGTAGTGAATTCTAAGCATAATGACGCTAGGCAAAGATATACTTTAGCGCACGAATTCGCCCATTATTGTTTACATCGGAATGATTACTCAGTATTTGAGGACACGGCTTTTTTTAGAAAAGAGGAAAATAAAACTATGATAGAGTATGAAGCAAATCAATTTGCTGCAGAATTACTTATGCCTGAGAAATCTATAAAAGCAGCAATATCAGAAGATATTTTATCTTTAAAAGAGTTAGCTAAAAGGTTTGGAGTATCTCTTATTGCTATGAGAAACAGACTTATTGATTTAGGTTATAAATTGATTGACGATGAAGAATAAATATGGACTTTTGTTTAAGACTGGAGATTCAGAGATAAGGGCTCTTAGAAACTTTTCTAATAAAAAAGGAATATTTCCTATTATAGAATTAACAAGAGGTCGAAAAACTAAGAAAGACACGATTGGAGATATTCAAAAGCGGATAGATCAGTTAGCAGAATGTTTTGGCAACATGGATATTATTTTAGATTTAACTACGGAGCCAGCATTGTCCAGTACTCAAATTGATATGTTTTATATACCAGATAACGGATATAAAAACTGGATTAACTTTTTAATAGAAATAAAGGAGAAAGATATATTCAAAGACATTTATCCTTCAATATTATTAAATGTTGATGATGATTATTTTGAAGATAATTTAGAAAAACAAGTATCTTCAATTTTGAAAAAATTTAGCGGAATTTCCTATAGATGTAATATTGAAGATGAAGGATATAGCGATGATATAGATATTATATCAAAATCAATATCAAGTGACAAAAAATTCTTTTTTATTATTGATTGTAGCTATATCCGAGCTTCTGAATTATCTTCATGCAAAGAACAAGCTGTGAGGATTATTGAAGATGTTTATAATAAAATACCTCATGTAAACTTCATATTGGCATCAACATCATTTCCTGACAAAATCGGTGAGGATGATTCATCTACACTTCAACTAACAGAAATCCGCTTATACCGAGAGGTTTCAAAGGCTATTCCAGATATAAGTATCATGTATAGTGATTATGGTAGTATAAATCCTATTAGAAATGATAATGTCATAATGGCAAATGGCTGGCGACCAAGAATTGACGTTCCTTTAGAAACAGAAATTTTTTACTATCGGAGAAGAAAGGTACCTAAAGGATATGCTGTAACCTATTCCTTAGTAGCTGTAGATGCAACAAGAGATAGGAGATTCCCGTCTGAAATTAAAAATTGGGGAATAAACCAAATTATTATTGCAGCAGATGGCGCTTCTCCAGGTTCATCACCTTCATTTTGGATATCTGTCAGAATGAATATTTACATCGAGCAACAATTAAGACGTCTATCGTTAAGATAATATTCATTTTAAAACAGAATAGTTTCTTAAAGAAAGGATTGATACATCTTCAAAATGTACCACCTCACCTTTATTCTCAATAAAGTTTTCATACTTATATGATATTATACTTTTCATATAAGAGTGAAGGCTATTTTTCACTATTTCTCTTTTACAATTCATCAATTTTCCTCTTACTTGATCTGCAGTCAATGTAGAAGGGAGTGAAAAATATTTTTTTAAAAAAAGGGCTGGAATTGTATTTAAAGCATCTTCTTTGGAGAAGACTTTTTGTTCAAGAGCTCTTCTCTTTTCTGAGATTGTACCGTCAGGATTAAACACATAAATTCCAACTTTTTTTTGATGAATATTTCTAATATTTGCTAGATGATTTTCTGTAGTTATTACATATATGAAATCAAATATTTTTCTATAATTAGCTAGCTGGTTCTCTATTCGTCGTAGATCATCATTGTATGCCTTTATCTCAAATGCATATAATTTGCCATCAGCAACTAAAACCAAGTCAGCCAAAAGACGATTAGTACCATACATTACTTCTTGCCCAATACAAATATTATCAGAACAGAAAGAATTTAATATATGGTCGATAAAACGAGCTTTAATAATGAAACTATTACTATCTAAATTCATACTACAAAATTACATAGAAAATATAAGGGCTGCAATAAAACATGGAAAAGAGAATATACTTTTAACATCTTGCTAGTGGAGCTCATATGATACTTTCTGCCTCATGGCAATGGAATAGAAGAAACAAAATTTCACACAAGATTTAGAACGTATCACAAACTTTTTTTGCATATATTCATTGCAATCAACCATGAGGTAGTGCCCATTATGGTGCTCAATTCCATAGTCCTTTATGACTTATTATGACATTTCATGCACTCGTTCCAGCAAACTAAAGCATTTCTGTAAAGACCAATAGTGATCAATACAACTCAGTTCGATTCCCATTTATCTCTCTGCATGAACCATTGGCGCTATTACCAAGTGGTATAGTTGGCACATACCTTGAACGTGTTGTAAACAAATGTAGCTGTTTGAGTTTGGGGTTAGAAAAAGGTTTTCTTATTCCAGTGACAATAGCGGGAGTTATGTACAACCTCTATCTAAATTGTAATAGTGTTAAAGATATTTTTGATAAGGCTAATATATATACCCCAGTTGCTAACCCTCTTTATAGTTATAAGAACTATGTTGAAAAAAGTTTCTTTTACCATGAAATCTACATTGATAAGACATTTGCAGAACAATATCCTTTAGCAACAAGACAACTGTACGAGTGTCAGATAGGGCTCACTCTACAAATACTCTATACACTTACGGGGAAACGTATAAAGCCTTTAAATGTGTATTCTATGTATGTAGGAGAAAGCAACAATGACGATTTGAACGAGTTTATTGACTTCCCCATGATTTATAGCAAAGATAAATTTGTATTATTATTTGATAAATCAATTCTTAATTTACCAATTCTGATGGCTAATAGTCAATTATTATCAACTGTAGAAAATATAATCAATTCTATTTCGCAAGGAAGTTCCCACCCACCTTTATCACTTTCTATTCGAGAGCAACTACTACAAAATATGCCGCTAATGGACATTAGCTTAAAAACACTTGCTCGAAGAATGAATATAGGGGAGAGAACGCTTCAACGTAAATTGTTTCATGAAGGCACTTCATTTCAGACTATCCTAAATGAAGTTAGAGTAGAATTAGCAGAAAAATATTTAGAACAGAACTTTAGATTGGTTGATATTACTTATTTATTGGGGTTTGAATCACAGAGCGCATTTAACAAGTTCTTTAAAAAGCAGTTTAAAGAACAACCTACCAAATATAGAAAGTAGACACAAGTTATACAAACTTTAGGTGCAAGGTGCTTTCTTCTAAACCGTGCTAAAAGAATGTATTTCAAAAACATAATATCATAAATTTATTTACCTTTGTAAAAAACATAGTTACATGAAAGATTATCCTATAAACTCAATAGATAGCGAATATAGAGGGTGGCTAAAAGCCATCAAGCAGCAAATTCGTTCTACCAAAATACGAATGATAAAAACAGCCAATACGGAGTTGATACACTTTTATTGGCGATTGGGACAAATGATCTCTCAGAAGCTGAAAGAACAGAATTGGGGTGACAAGGTAATAAACAAGCTTTCAGTAGACTTGCGCAATGAGTTTCCTGATATGCAGGGCTTTTCCCGTCAGAACCTATACTACAGCAAGAACTTCTATGAGTTCTACGCAGAGAAAATACACTTTTCATCTAATAATGTAATTGTCCCCCAAGTTGAGGGACAATTACAAGTAGCTGATAACTATAGAATTATCTTCGATATACCTTGGGGACATCAAAAGGTGATAATTAGCAAAGCCCAAAACGTAGAAGAAGCATTATTTTATGCGCACCAAACCCTATCTAACGGCTGGAGTAGAAGTGTTTTAGAGAATCAGTTGAAGCAACAATTCTATGAGCATTACGGACAAGGACAAACCAACTTCTTGCAGACCTTACCTGCTCTAACAGCAGATATGGCACAGGAAGTAGTAAAAGACCCGTATTGGTTTGATTTTGTATCTGTATCTCAAAAAGCACGGGAGCGAGATATAGAAAAGCAGCTTGTCACGCACATCACTCAATTTCTTCTTGAATTAGGCAAAGGCTTTGCCTTTGTAGGAGAGCAATACTGTTTGAACTTGAATAATAAAGAATATTTCTGCGATCTCTTATTCTATCATATCCCGTTACGGGCTTATGTTGTCATAGAGTTGAAGAACGGCAATTTCAAACCTGAACACTTAGGACAGTTGAACTTTTATCAAAACCTAATCAACAATACTTTAAGGGGCGAGTACGACAATCCCACTATAGGAATGTTACTCTGCCGAGATAAAGATAGGATTGAAGTAGAATATGCATTACAAAATATTTCGTCACCGATTGGAGTAAGTGAATTTAATGTTAAGGAGTTACTTCCTGAAAACTTAAAAAGCAAACTACCAACAGTTGAGGAAGTTGAGGAGGAGCTAAATAAATTAGTAGAATAAGCTTGGAAATCATGATTAACAAGGAGAAATTATTTACTCAGATTCAGAATGTAATAAATGCCAATCCCGTTATCGTTTTAGGTTCGGGAGCATCTATTTCATACAACATATCAAGTATGTGGGATTTAGCATTAGAACTCAAAACTTTTTTCAAAGATAATCCATATTCTAATGAGGAATCTCAAGATTGTATCAACAAATTCATTGATAACTTAAATGCAGGTTTAGGCTTAGAAGAAGCTCTATTAAAAATCAAGGTTACAATGGAGGTTGAGCTAAAAATAGTAGAACTTGTTTGGAAAAAAATAATAAAGCAGGACAAGGAAATATATGAAAAAGTAAAGCAAGGCGAAGAAATAAATTTAGTATCTTTGTTTAATCACATTATATATGGTAGAGATTCTGCTATCCTTAATATTGTGTCTACCAATTATGATAAAATAGCAGAATATGCCGCCTCGCAAACTGATGCATTCTTAAATACAGGATTTTCACACAACCTAAGAGGTGTCTTTTTCACAGATCTGAACCCTAAGCTATATGCTAAATTGAAGCCTTATACAGGATGCATAAATATTTGGAAGGTACATGGATCATTAGATTGGTTTTATAGAAATGAAGATATTTTCTGTTTCCCTAATACTTACGATATACCTTTAGGATGTACACCATGCATTATTACACCAGGTACTAATAAGTATGAAAAAACACAGAATGACCCTCATAGAAGTTTATTATCCATCGTTGATAATATATTTAATGAAGCTAGTGGCTTCTTATGTATTGGTTATGGATTTAATGATAGTCATGTACACCCTAAATTAATTAACCACTCAAAGAAAAAAAGAGTACCAATTCTTATAGTTACTAAAAAAGCAACAGATTCAATAAAAGAGTCAGTAATGAAGCAATGTAGCAATTATATTATTATTGAAGATGATAATCATAATGGTACTAACTTTTGGATATCTAATGAACCCGATGCTTTAAACATCCCAAATGAAATATATTGGACAATAGAAGGTTTGTGTAAAATAATTTAAAAACAATAATACGATGAAAGAAAAAACAATATTTAGTTATAATAAGAATGAAGCTATTGCCCTCATTAATAGTGTCGATACAGGTACTGCTACCGCTGTTGTTGAAAATGACAATAATTTATCTACATTACAAATTAACCAACTAATAGCTATAGAAAGTCCTTTTTCAAGCCGCAATATAGTTGGTATGATTGTGAAAATTGCTAGAAAATCATCAACTAACAATGATGATGAAATGGAAGATTTTACTCCAGTAAACACAATCAAAATGGTATTTGTAGGTGAACTTCATGATAGACTTGGGACATTCTCTAATGTATTCAAACGCAATGTTACAGCATTACCTTACATCGATGCTAAGTGTTATAAAATCGATGGTGAAAAGTTATCCGAATTAATGAAAACAATTTCTGCCGAGATAGAAAAAGGAATTAACCCGTTAAACCTTGGAAAATATTCTATGGATGAAAGCTCTGTAGCTTACCTTGATGGAGATAAATTTTTTCAAAGGCATGCAGCTATTGTTGGTTCTACAGGAAGTGGAAAATCATATTGTGTAGCAAAATTGGTTGAGCAAATATCTGATTTAGAAATGGCGAATGCAATATTATTTGATATACATGGAGAATATTCAAATGAAAGTTTTTTAAAGTCTGGAATTAAGCAATACAAAATAGCCTCTCCAAATGATTTAATATCAAAAGATAAATTATCGAATAATATTTTAATGATTCCTTACTGGTTACTGAACTATGAAGAAATGCAAGCATTACTTTTAGATCGTAGCGATATGAATGCTCCCAACCAAGCCATGCTTTTATCTAAACAAATTCTAACTCATAAAGAGAGCAACGTTGAGGGAACAATATATACAAAACAAATAACATTAGATAGCCCTGTTCCATATGATTTGAAGGAAGTACTGCAAAAACTTCAAGAATTAGATGAAGAAAAAGTCGAAGGCAGTAGAGGAGAAAAAGCAGGTCCATACAATGGAAAGCTAACAAGGTTTAATCAAAGATTAGCTAATAAATTAGAGGATAAACGATTGGGATTTATGTTTTCTCTAACTTCTGAAGAAATGGATGTAGATTGGTTAAAGATTTTTTGCACAAAATTAATGGGAACGGATGATGGTACTGGGAAGGGAGTGAAAGTTATAGACTTTTCTGAGGTTCCCTCTGATATTTTACCTTTGGTAATTGGTTTAATGACAAGAATAATATTCTCTGTCCAGCAGTGGAGTGACAAAAGTTCCCGACACCCTGTTGCATTGTTATGCGATGAAGCACACCTCTATGTTCAGCAATTAGATCATAGTGATTCAGTAGCTGAAATTGGATTAAAAAGTTTTGAACGCATAGCTAAAGAGGGAAGAAAATATGGAGTAGGGCTTGTCATCATTAGTCAAAGGCCATCAGAAGTAAACCGAACAGTCCTAAGTCAATGTAATAACTTTATCAGCCTTCGGCTAACAAATGTAGAAGATCAAAGCGTGATAAAAAGACTATTACCAGATAATCTAGGCAACATTGCAGATAACTTATCATTGCTAGATATTGCAGAAGCCATCATCGTTGGTGATGCTACTCTACTCCCTTCTAGAATCAGGATTGATGAACCCACTATTAAACCATCTAGCCAAACGATTAAATTTTGGCAGATATGGGGACAAACTGAAGGTTCTCAAAATCTATTATCTGCCATAGATAATATGATAAAACAATATAAAGCAGAATAAACTAATCTGTAAAGTTTTTCTAGGACAAGATAATTTTAGGTGCAAGGTGCAAGCATATATATGTATATATAGCTTGCACCTTGCACCTAAGTTGAAATATTAATAATCAAAGACTTGCGTAATTTGAAAAGAATGCATACTTTTGAACCCAAGATATAAGCAGACAGACACCGGACAGAAGCGGACTGTTTTTAAGGACTAAAGCGTGACTGATACAAAGCTTATAATTCCGAAGATATTGATTTTTAGGAGAATATACCGCAAGGTTCACAAACCAGGCGGATCACATAAGAACAAAGCCAAACGGCGACAAAAAAGAGACAAGTCCTACAATATCAACGTATTGTAGGACTTTTTTTATTGTTTCAGTCTTGCTTAAAAGACAAAAAAGGGATCAATGTAAAAATCTGAGGGCTTTTCTTTTTATGCATATAATTTGGCGAGTCTGTACAAGAAAAATGCTTTATCTCTTACTCCTCTGAACTGTGCCCTAAACGCTTTGATTTTAGCATTAAATGATTCTGCTGCTGCATTGGTAGCCCTTCTTTCAAAGAAGTTTATTATATTCAGATAGTGCGTTTGTATAGAGCGCGCTACCCTTCCAAAGGTGAGGAACTCCGATTTGTCTACTTCATCATACCACCTTGCAAGCCTTGTCAAAGCAATATCTTTAAACTTACACTGATGATAGATTGAGCCTAACCGCATGGCCAGATAATATCCCTTCTTTATATCGGGATATTCTTTAAATAGAATCTCGGCCCGTATCCTTTGTGACTGAGTCCATAGCGATTCTTTTTTGTAAAGCAGATAAATACTCCTTGCCAGCAACTGTTTTCTTGTATCTCCATTAGCGAAAACGGGCGCATGATACATCTTTCCGCAGGCCTTTGCGTAAGCAATCTGTATGGACTCTTCGTCCAAAGCCTCCCAGCGAACTTTCACGCGCATCTCCTGAACAGCTTCATAAGCTAATTTCTGTACATGGAAACGATCTGTAACGCGTTTGGCGGCAGGGAAGCAAGTCCGGGCAATCTGTGCCATATGGGGGCCATATCCAATGTTATCTCACGTACCTGGTAGCGACGACGACGGGAAAGTTTAAGCAGGACAGAGGTGACTGTACAAACAGCCGTACCTTTAATGATAGCGATAATACTGCCTTTACCACCGTGAGCCTCTTTATTAATCAACACAGTATAGAGTTCTCCACGAGAGAGAGCCACTTCATCAATGCAGACGTAGGCACCAATGTTCTTTTCAAACAAAAGCCAGTTCTCTGCGTGGGCAAGCTGCTCCCAGTGGAGGTAGCCACTTAAATGGTTACGGTATTGACGTTCAAATAAATCCCCGTCAACGCCATATAAAGTACCCAATAACTTGCAGCTGATCGGATAATTATCAATATAGTTCTTTTAAAAAAAACGCAAAATCCTGCGTCATACGAGTACCCTCAGCTAACATGCGCCAGTTACGGCAGATATACTCATTGCTCTTCTTTAATATCCAGCGACGACGGCGAATGTTCAGATACACTTTCTTGCCACGAAGGGGAAAGTCCTGAACAACCACTGGATCATAAAAGCCTTTGCTCTCAGTGCCCTCACCGGCATACTGCTCAGGAACCAGATTCTTCTCTTCAAGGTAAATCACAATCTCATTCATGCTTTCCTTCACATCAACAAGAGCAAAGCAATCCAAGGTGCCTTCAGGAAGAAGAAGGCGATAACCATTTAACTCCATTTTCTATAAATTTGAAGGCAAAGATAAGAATTTATAATTTTACCCCTCAGAGTTATTCATTGATCCCCAAAAAGGGGCACGAAAAGACACGGTTGAGTATCCAAATCGTATCCCCTTCCCCCAAAAACGATTAGGGGGGTACGATTGTCGGAAAATGGCTTACTTTTGACGTGATTTGTCTATACTCTATTTATCTCATTTACAGTGATTAAAATTAGTTTTGCAATCTAAAAAAAGTGAGATTATGAAGAATGAAAAAAGTACTTTCAGCGTATTGTTTTACCTGAAAAAAGACAAGATGAAAAAGAATGGTTTAGTACCCATTCATGCCCGTATCACAATTAACGGCAAACAGACCCAATTCAATACTCTCAAATCCGCATAAATTTTAAAAGACACAGAATCATGGAAGCAGTGGATTAGTAGTGTTAAAAGTAAAATAATTTTGATCGATAATTATTTATCAACTAACAATCCCATTTTTTTTGCAAAATCCTGCATCAGTTTTGTTAAAGGACGTTTTAGTATATCTTCCTCTCCAATATAAAATCCATAAAAAAAACGGGAGAAATCTATCATTCCGTTAGCAAACAATTTCTTGAATTCACTCATAAGTTGCTCACGATAGGTTTTGTTATAAATTTTTGCTTTCCAAATAATTTCTTCAGCTGTATCCGTAAATTCAGAATAGATTTGATCTATATGAAATCTATCCTGATGGTTCTGCAATAACTTCAGATTCTGGGCATTTTTGGTGTGTACATCTAATCTAATATCCAGACAATCACAATTATGAGACAGCATATATTTGGCAATGCTTGCAGGATCAATATGAAAAAAAAATGGGTAAAGTTCATTATAGTCTTCCGTGTAAAGTCTAAATAACGCAGGATTATCAGATTTACTCTGGTTACAATGTCCACAGCTTGGCTGGAGATTAAAAAAAGAAGTACACAGAAATGGATATTCGGATTGAGGCTTGAAATGATCAAGTTGGTAAGTAACTCTCTGTCCCTTATTTTCCGATGTTGTAATAGCATACTGCGCGTTACAATAGACACAAGTCCTGATCCCTAACTTTTTTATATAGGGACGAAAGTCTTTCTTTTGCAGCCCATCATAGCGCATCGCATTAACAACCAATTTATAGAATTGAATCTTCTTAATACCGTCTACTTTTGAGAATCCAGGCACTGGTTTTCTAAGTTCAGCATCAGTCAAGTTAGAAAAATGATTTGTCTTATAATTCTCAAATTCGCTTGGCTTTAGTCTTAGGATATCTGAATATTTATCGTATATTTCATGCACATAGTCCGCATATTTACACCCTGTCCGTTTTGTCCTTAATGTATTTTCAAGTAACTGCAGTTTGTCTTTTGGCATGTCAAATTTAGTAAGATTTCTATCCGTAAATAATGTCGTGGAGAAATCGTAAGCCATCCGTTCTATTTTCGGAGTTATAAAAATCCTTTTCATATTTCACGTTTTAATTCATCAATTCTTGCTTGCAAATCATCAATTAATTTTTGCCGTTCAATCTCAATTATAAATTTCCTGTCAAATAAAACCTCCAGTTGCACTTTCAAGATTGGTTCTCCAATACACTTTATCAGTTTTTCGGCTTTAAACTTATCCCATTCTTTGGTCTCCATTTTTTCTGAAGACAGAAAATTTATCAGGCTTTTAATCTTTTCCTGTGCAAAAGCTCCCATAAAGCCATTTTCCAGAAAGAAACTCTGATATAAAATATCATTCAAGTTAGCGCCAAATGGATTGATAAAATCGTTGTTATTTTGTTCTATACCCTGTTTGAGGTAGAGGATATTATCAGATGGAACATCTGACAGGATAAAAGGCGAATGGGTAGTGGTGATAATGTGAAATGAAAGAAAAGTGTTCAGGTGCAACCTTTCCAACAAATCAATCAGTCGTTTAATGAAAGTACGTTGATATTCCGGGTGAAAACAAAGCTCAATTTCATCCAGTACCAACAATATATTTCGGTAGTGAATCCTACTGATAGGAACCGATTTTATATTGAATATATGATAGATAAGTGTACTGACAGCGAAATAAAACTGCCTCTCTCCCGAGCTTAATGATTCCATCGAAACGCCTTTGGAAGGCTCGGTTTCGGAAGGATCACTGTTGTTGGGTTTTAAATAAATATGAGGCAGAAAAAACGGAGGCGGTGTCTGGCTCATCAGAAATTCAATCGTAGTTGCTCGCTTTTTCTCTCCTTTTGCTGTATTCAGATTTTCATATCGTTCATATGAAAAAGGCGTTTCTGAATCCTGCATGAATGAACAGTCAGGACTATTGTTCAGTTTCAGGATATAATTTATGGCTTGTGTTACTTTTGTGGTGATGTGAGAATGGTCTGTATTCACCCTTTTAGCCAGTAATATTGCTCTTACCCGTTCTTCTTTTTTTACTTTTTTAATACACAGTGATGTATCGCCGATGTCATCAAATTCCCGATATGAAGGATATTTTGACGCAATACTCAGTACTTTGTACACGATGTACAGATAACCATATAACTTTAAGTCTGAGTCCGGATCAATCTTACCAATTGGGAATTGTTGCAAGATTCTTGTCGCTATCGTTTCCTCACTTCTAAGTTGCTTTCTGAACTCTTCCAAAAATTCTTCAACCGTCATCTCTGCTTTCTTTACCAGTCTGTTTCCGATCCATTCCTCATAAGTTTGATTAAATTTATCTTTGAATGTGGAAATATCAAGCTGATATTCAATCTTCCCATAGCTATATCCCTCAATTAGTTGCTGCTTCTTTTCCCTGGAATATAGTAATAGAGCAGCCATTCGCTGTCGTGCTAATCTAGCTTCTATCACCATGTCAATTTTTCCATTGTTTCTGAATGGATTAAGATTCATAGCCGTTAAGTAACCATCATTCTTATGAAATAAGCTGTTAATCCATATACCGGTTTCAGTCTTCTCTGTAAGTTTCCCCTCCTTTGTTATCTCACATACTTTCTCATTTTTGTAATCTTCTGCCGTATAAGCCTGTAATGAGTAATTGGTTACAATGGAATAGAAAAATTGTTTCATCAGCTCAATCTTTCTATCGTTATTTGTTTTGCTGCAATCTTCATAGTCCGTAAATTCCTCGCAGGGTTTACCAAAACAAACTTTTTCATCATTATATTCTAACCCCATGCTCATATCACGACTTTTCAGAATGCCGCACATCCCATCTATCTCGTAACTTAAATCCGCCCTTATACCTTTTACATAAAACATCTTTGCCGCTGATGGACGTCTGTTGCCAATAACCATAAAGGCACTCAGATTATTTATCATCCGGAATATCAGTTCTAGCAGGGACGATTTTCCACTACCATTTTTCCCAACAATGGCAGACACCATGATATTTTTCCCGAAAAATCCATTTGTATCTTCCACTCTGGAAACAAAAGTGTATTTTCCTGGCTTCACTACTTTTCGAAACTTACATTCTGAATATATTTCTATAGAATTAATGGTAAATGCCATACTAATATTTTTTATAAAAAACGTACAAAGGTATAATATTCTATCAAATATACTATGCGATTAACGGAAAAAGACTTGAGGAGCAAAATAATAACGAAAAAAGGTCTTCGCCTAAAGTGATGAAGAATTACTAAAATCAGGTTACTATTTGAATTTTAGAGATGAGATTTTGTAATTTATAAGGGCGTGCTTCATCTTAAGTTTCACAACCCAAAAGGTAAAAAATTAATGGACTTTTCTTACCTTTTTTAGTTTGTCATTTCTATTCCTCCTTTTTCGGCAACAGGTGGCACAGGTCGGGGTCGTCCGCAATGCGTTGTAACTCATTGGCAACGATCTGCTTGGTTTCGGCTTTGATGCGGTTATAATTCTCCTGTATCATTTCTTTCATGTGGTCAATGCCGTTTTCATCTACAAAGTTGGTGATAACGGGGATTTTCTTGTACGCTTTGGTTTCGGCGGCTACCCGCTCGTTATCAACGACAATTTCACAATGGAAAATTTTCTGCTCGATACACTCGTCGAAGTTGTCCGCCACCACACCGGCAAACCTCCCCTGTGTCAGATTTGAAATCTTGCTGGGGGAAATAAGAGAATCCATTGGGTTAGAGATGAACGTTGATTTGTTATTGCGGTTAATGGTCATCGACTGGCGTTTCTGCAACACTTTCCCAAAGCGGTCTGAAAGCGTTTTTGCCGTGTCGCCGACGACTTGCCCGAAAAAGATATTACCGACGGTGTTTATCACCACGGCGGCCTCTTTATCCGTTCACACTTCCACAACCAGTTAATGCGTGACAGCTATGTTACCTGTGCCCGGAGAGCAGTGCATAAGAACGCATAGGATTGTGTCAGGATATTGTCGTATCCCGAAACTTCCCATAATAAGCCGACGCACTCTCTGAAACATTCTTCTTCCTCTTTCCATCTATTCTGAACATTATAAGTGATTCCGGTAGCATAGAGCGCCAATGCCATCCCTGCCTTATCCTCCCGCTTCCTGGCACGGTCGAACATTAGTTCTGCTGCTTCGGCTGCTTGTTTATAATCCCCTTTCAGATTATAGGCAGTGATTAGCTGCATATTGATCTGATAATAGAATTTCCACAGTTCATGCCGAATATAAAAGTCAAGATAGCCGGACGCTTTTTGAATGATTTCATCATACTCCTTCCGGTTTATGTGGGATATGATGGTATTTCCATACACCATTCCCTGCATTTCTACATTTCCCTACTTTATGGCTTCGGCTTCAACCCGGCTGAACAGCCTCAGCAATGTATCCATTTTTTGGTCGTCGCCAACTTCCGACATATATAAATAGTACAATCTGTTGTATGACTTTAGTTTATCAATACCTTCAGAGTGTTCAATCACTTGCCGCAAAGAGTCTTTTTGATGTTGTAGGCTATTTTGTGCTAAAACAGGTAAGGTAAAACATAAAAGGCTTCCCCATAAAATAGTTATCAGACTGGTTTTATATTTCATATTGGTTGTGTGTTTACGTAAGTTCTTGATTTATAATTCTTCAAAAATACAAAAAATATCATCAGGTGGAACAAACATGAAAGAATTTATAATAAATCACCAAATTATGCCACAAGCAGCCACTTTAGTGCCACTTGGTGCCACGCTATTCAGGTTCCATTGAATTACAGACACTTGCATCTACTTTCGCCCCGCATTACGATAGATGCAAGTTACATAAAACAAATTACAATGAAAGAAAATCAGAATGAAGAAGAAGTATTACTCATGGCCGACAAGGACGACGACAGCAAACTCAAAGCAGTGGACAAGTCCGCTGCAAAGGAAGGGATATGGCGCTTGTTGCTGCCCTCAATGGAAACTACCGTATTCCCGTCTCCTTTCCGGATACGACGGACGTGTTTACCGACATGCTGGGATATCCCGAAGACAACAGGATCTCATCGACCTGTACAAGATCAATCCGAATGATTATCCGATACTGGTGCAGGAGCAGAAATCTCCCACCGCAACGGAATAACAGTCGTTTACCGGTTCCTCCCCCGGACAATCCGAAGCAGGGGAACAAGTCCGCAACCGTTGGGCTTTGAGAACCGCATGGATTGGGAACAACTCGCCCGTCTGGGCTTCACGTCGGATTGTTTAGTGGAATATTCTATTATAACAGTGGCTACAGCCTCGCCTGTTTCGCCTTTGGCGCAGCAGAGCATTTGCTATAGTCTTTACCAACTTCAGGATCAACTGGATTGTGGGCACACAGTCCTGCGAGTTCGGGATGAATCGGAATAGCTTGATTATCTTTTTTTCTGCCACCAGAGTAATTACCGGAACCGGAGCGTAGTGCAGCGATGCAGTCCGTTGAAGGAGGTGGTTTCTTTGATGATGGCATTTATATTGATGGCAGTTCCGGGAAGTGTTGTATTACCGCAGGATCTACGTTATGAAAAAAACTGCTTGAAGGAAGACTACACCGGAATTCAAACCATAAATTTGGTCGGGGTTCCGGTGTTTTGTCTTCTACGGAGAGTTACTATCCTTTCTTATCTTCTGCCCTGTCTTCTGCGGCAGAACCAGGTTCGGAAGCGAATGGAAAATCATCGAAATGGAAACTTTTGTGAGGAGTGAAGTGAAAGATTATATCTTTCATTTATGTACCAATTACAAATCATCTTCCAATGCTGTACTTTTTGCATAAGCAGTACTCTTAGCCTCAAAGAAATCAGTCTTTACCATATTGGCATTGGAATATTGTGATACCCAACGCATGCTTTCGGGTTCTTTTAAATTGTCTTCATACAATGGAGTAAATCCAAGACTGGTCCAGCGGAGGTTTCCTAAATAACGAATGTAGTCTTCTATCATTTTCTTATTCAATCCCTGGATCTCGTCACCTATCACATATTGCCCCCATTCTATTTCCTGTTTCACTCCTTCACGCATCATCGCTTCGTATACTTTCACCCTATCAGAAGTAAACAATTCCGGCTCTTCCTTCTTCAATTCCAGAATGATATTACGAAACAGCCAAAGATGGGTATTTTCATCCCGATTGATATAACGGATTTCCTGAGCAGATCCAGACATCTTTCCGTTACGACTCAGGTTATAGAAAAACATGAAGCCACTGTAAAAATAAATACCCTCCAGTATATAATTGGCTATCAATGTTTTCATCAACGTAAAGCTGTCCTGGCTTTCCTGAAATTCATTATAGCAATTACCTATAAAAGTGTTTCTTTTTAATAGATGCTCATCTGTTTTCCATTGATACAGAATGTCATTGCGCTCCTCCGGACTACATATAGAGTCCAGCATATAACTGTAACTTTGGCTATGGACGCACTCTTGAAAGGCTTGAATATGCAGGCAGAGATTGACTTCATTTGCTGTAATGTATTCACTGATAGTAGGCAGATTGTTACTTTGCAGGGAGTCAAGGAAAACAAGGAAGCTCAATATCTTGTCATAAGCTGTCCGTTCTGCCTTATCCAGATGTGGATAATCCTTTGTATCCTGAGTAAGATTGATTTCTTCGGGTATCCAGAAATTATTCATGGCCTGACGATACCAGTCACTCACCCATTTGTAATGCATATTGTTGAAATCATTCAAATTAGTTGTATTCCCGCCAATCATTTTTCTGAGACGGAGTTCGGTATCACCCTCGGGATTGAAGAGGGCATTCTTCTTTAATTTCTTTATTTCCATATTTATTATTTAATGTTAGTCAGGATGCACAACTTTCACATTCTTCCACTTCCAGCGATTTACTGCGTACATAGTACACTGTCTTCACTCCGCATTCCCATGCCAACAGATAAAGGTTTAATACCTGTCTCATGGTAAAATCATTGGTGATATACAAATTCAAGCTTTGTGCCTGATCAATATGCAATTGCCGGATACCCGCAGCACGTATGCTCCATGTCTGGTCTATCCGGTAAGCTCCCTTATACAACCAATACGTCTTATCAGACAATGACGGAGCCACTCGCGGAAGCATGGCACCCTTCTTTTCTTCAAGAAAAAAACGTTTCATGACCGGATCTGTTCCGGCTGTTGTTCCGGCAATGATACTAGTGCTGCTGGTAGGAGCAATAGCCAGAAGATAAGCATTTCTCATGCCATCTGCCGCAACTTTGGCCGCCAAATCTTTCCATTGAGGAGAATCATAACCACGTTTCGCAAAATAAGCTCCGGTTTGCCAGTCACTTCCTTCGAAATAAACATATCTTCCTTTTTCCTTAGCAAGCCCGGTACTTGCTTCGATGGCGGCATAATTGATACACTCAAATACTTTATCAATGAAATCAAGATGCTCCACGCTTTCCCAACGGATACCGCGCAATGCAAGTGCATGATGGTAACCGCTCACCCCTAAACCGATGCTACGGTACCGATGGTTTGTTATCCGGGCAAAAGGGATAGGATAGAAATTCAAATCAATCACATTGTCGAGCGCACGTACTACAACAGCTATTTTTTCTTTCATCTGCCGTTCATCCTCCAATGGAAGATGTCCAAGCGACAAGCTGGCAAGGTTACAAACGACAAAGTCACCGGGACGGACGGTATTGACTACAACCGTATCACCACCTTCCGTACGGACCTCAGTGGAAACTGTTTCAATGGATGACATATTCTGAGCTATTTCCGTACATAGGTTAGAACAATAAATAATCCCCCGATGCGAATTAGGATTAGCCCTATTCACTGTATCCCGGTTGAATGTGAAAGGCGTCCCTGTCTCTACGGCAGAGCGTAGTATCAACCGGACAATATCTTTGATGTTCAGAACCCGCTTAGAGAGAAGGGGATCGTTTACACAATCCAAGTATTTTTGCTCCCACTCTTCTCCATAATAATCCTCCAGGCAATACCCTTTGACATTCATAATTTCGTTGGGGCAGAACAAGTACCATTGCTGATTCAGGTCTTCCTTTGCCATACGCCAGAACAAATCAGGATAGCATACGGCAGGAAAGATATCATGTGCCTTCATCCGGTCGTCTCCATTATTGGTGCGGAGTTGCAGGAATTCGGGCAAATCTTTGTGCCAGACATCCAGATATACTGCTACAGCTCCCTGACGCATACCCAGTTGGTCGACAGCTACGGCAGTGTCATTTACCAGTTTCATCCAGCGTATTACTCCGCCTGCCACTCCCTTAAACCCTCGTATATTTCCTCCTGCCGCACGCACCTTACCAAAATACATTCCCATTCCTCCGCCAAACTTACTGACCATGGCAAAATTATCGATACTGCGATAAATCCCCTCCAGGCTATCGGGCACTGTATCAATAAAGCAACTGGATAACTGGTGATAAGGCTTGCGGGCATTGGACAGTGTAGGGGTTGCCATGGTTACTTCTAACCGACTCAGCATATCATAGAACTTCTTTACCCACTGCAATCTATCACACTTTTCGGACATACCCAAATGAAGCGCAATCCCCAAATACATTTCTTGTACCGATTCCATTGGTTCATGTGAGTGCGTACGGATAAGATAACGTTTCGCGAGAAGATCCAATCCCGAATAATTGAAAAGTTTATCACGTTCGGGACACATAAACCCGGCAGCCACTTCTATTTCTCGTGGAGAATAAGCGCTCAGGATATAGTCACCATACAAACCTTCATCCGTCAAATAGCGCAGCTTGTCATAAAAAGAATAAATACCGGCAATTTCTGCCTGTACCTTTAACTTCTGCGTCAACTGAAAATTAAACAAACGGGCAGCAATAAATTCCCAGTCAGGCGCCTCTTGCGTAGTAAGCTCTACGGCAGCCTTAATAAGAGTCGTCAACCTCTCTTCAACTGTCATATCGGTTTTGCAGAGGTTTACAAACTTCTCTGCCAGGATCACCAAACTATATTCATTGGCAACAAAATCCTTTTGAATATCTTTCAATGTGTCAGCCAACGCTTCAGAACCTATACTACTGACAATATGGTTAAAAGCTTTTCTCCGTTCCGTACGTTGCCAACGATAAAGTATATAGTTTTTAGCTTCGGCATAAAAGCCATGTTCCATCAAACCACGTTCTACCTCATCTTGAATCTGTTCCACGCTACGGTGTACTTCATCACACAAAAAGAGTTCTACTTCATCTACAATTGTGTAAACGGTTTCGTCCGGTACTTCTCTTCCGGTACTGGCAAAACTCTTCCGTATCGCAACGGCTATCTTTTCTCTATTATATGGTTCCGTAGCCCCATTCCTCTTGATTATTTGCATGAAATGTTCTTGAAATGAATTATTTTATCGTTTCGCACTGTTTCCCTACCCCCCGAGTAGAAACAGCCTTTGATGAATGGCAGGTCTTCTGACTGACTCCTCCTTTCCGATGCCTTCCCACACTTCTCCTCATCTACTTGGGCAATGCAGTGGCAATAAGTTTAGTATCGGTAAGTCTACCGGAGTTTCACAGCAGCGGGACTGTTCGGGATTTACACCCGATTCCCTTTTAATCACTTATGCAGAAAAGCATAAGTGAACCAATTCGCCACAAAATAACGAAAGACTTCAGTAATATACAAATAATTCCGTAGTTAAAAAAAGTTGCCATAAGATGTATTATGCACAGATTATCCATCCTAACTGAGAAGGCAATTAAAGTTCATCTCAGTAGCCGAGATGTATATCTCAGCAGCCAAGATGCACATCTTAGCACGCGAGATATACATCTTAGTGCGCAAGATGGAAAAAATTACGTATACCGTTAATTTGTTTTAGGCTGATTGTCCCTTTTCTTTGTTACTGACTGACATTTTTTCCACTAACTCTGTTATAAGTTGCCTCCTTATTTAATCTTAAGGGTACAAAAAGCTGTCGGATTACTCTTTTTATTATGAACATTACTTTGTCATACCAACCATAGCAGCCACCATTGCGGCAATAGAGGCGATGGAAGTATTCATCCCTGTAACGTCCGCCGCCACAGTTTTTTTCCTGCCCTTTTTGCTTGGCACTATTATTTCACATCCGGGTTCAATTGCATTGCCCATTCTCCTTTTCAGACGAGAAACCATACCATTCATATATATTACATAAACACGCCGCTTCAGTGCCCGGTTTCCAAATCCACCTGCCTGCTCAATGTAATAACTAAGACTGCTCCCCTTCTGATAAAGTATCGTATTAGGATACATCACAGCTCCATTGATTGTTACCGTGCTGACATATTTAGGAACGAAAAGTACATCTCCTTCGCGCAAAACCATATCTTCGTCAGAGCCTGGATTTACCAATGCTTTCTCAAGTTCTATGCCTACCGGATAAGTGGAAGAGGCTTCCAAAGTAACCGGAGATACAGAAGCCTTTTCACTTCCTCTGACCGACAAACGTAGCACATCCTTTTTCTGACGCATTTCATCCGCCGTCATTCTGCGTATCAGACGCGCTCCTTTTACATAAGCTTCTTTCGATAGTCCGCCGGCTCTTGCTATCAGACTACTCAGCCTCTCATTACTTTGGATTAATGTATAATTACCGGTGAAGGCCACTTCGCCTTCAACTGTTACATTGGCCTGTTTACGATATCCCGGACTTCGGCGAATGAAAACGATATCATAGGGTTCCAGTTCAAATCCTTTATCCTCCCCCATCACCAGCCCGTTTTTAAGTTCAACCGTAAAGCTTTTTCCGATAACAGTGGAAGATGATATACTCTTAGGATCTCTAATCCGCCGCGAGACATCGATCCGGACCATAGAAGCAGATTCCAGCAATCCTCCCGCTTTTACAATCAAATCCTGTATGGACGTATTTTTAACATAAGGGAAATCTCCCGGATTCCTTATATCACCATAGATAGATAAAGTACCTTCTTTCTCAATGTCTTTCACACTCGAGATATAAAGAACATCATTTTTCTGTAAACGTAGGTCGGAGACTGCGCCAGCCATCATTCTTTTCAAATCGACCGGGATCATTTCATGTGTTAGGTCTTCATGCTCACGTCTCAACAAAGCCCTGTTGAGAAAAGCATCTCCCCGAAGTCCTTCTGCTCTGCCGATCAACTGCCTGACAGTTCCCGTGATACTATCGTCCAATTGATATACGCCGGCACGGTACACAGCACCACGAACTTCAACTTTGTTTGAGAAACGTTGCAATACCGCCTCAACAGACAATTCATCACCGTCGGTCAAAACAAAAGATTGGTAATCATCCTGCCCTACATTGTATATCTGTTTCTCTTTCCCATTCAGACGAAACAGACGTATCGCGTCCCGGTAAGCATCTCCCGTGAAACCTCCCGCATAGCTGAGCAGAGTTGTTATGGTTTCTCCTTTTTTCATTTCATACGCCATCGGACGTTTGACTTTTCCGGAAATACTAACCAAATTCTCATAAGGAGGAATCAAAATGACATCGCCTTCCGATAAACGGATGTCGTCCGTCAACTTTCCTTTCATAATGTAATCATATACATCAATGCAAGCGACCTCTTTTCCACCTCTCACAACACGAATATCACGTAAACTTCCAATACCACTGACCCCACCGGCACGATACAAGGCATGGAATACCGATGCAAATGCCGACAAGCGGTAAGTACCCGGTACCTGTACTTCACCCATGACATTGATCATGATGGTACGGATTCCCCCTAATGATAACTTGATATGAACCGATTTTCCGGAAATAGCGGCATAAATCTTACTGAATTCACGTCTTAAGCTCCGTTCGGCATCCTGTATACTCATTCCATCCAGAAAGATGGGACCTATACCTGCCACGTGAATAGTACCTTCAGGAGAAATAATTTCTCTGACTGTATTTTCGGAAGTGCCCCACACATCGATAATCAATTCGTCTCCGGACCCTAACACATAATTTTCAGGGGTAGGGATATCCAGATTAGGTTCAAAAGATAAATTCCGGTCAGTAAATATATTGCGTCCAAAAACTGCAACCTGCTTACCACGGATTATAAAATCCTCTTTTCTATGTTGCCTTGCCCTGCTCCCGCCCGCCAATAGAATGAACAGGGCAAATAACAATGCTCCCTTATCATTCACCCTGCCGGATATCTTATCAATCAGACAGCTTACTTTTTTTGTGACGCAAGAAAGCGACTGACAAGAAAAACCCACAGCAACGGTTTGCAACAATATTTCTATACTCATAAAACACAGTTATTAATTAATCATGTAGATTCTAACACAAATAATGAATCCCATAAATTAACACAATCCACATCCATATTTCACTTCTGATAAGGAAGCAGAAACTTGAAACCTCTCCCCCGCAACATGACTTCAGACTCACGCACTTCTTCTACAAACAACCGATGTATCCCTTCTGTTATTTGCGGTTTTTGGGATTCATAACGAAGAATATTCAGATCAACAGAATCACCCTGTATGGGGTTCACAATGGGAGCTAATTTTATATAAGAACTACTATAAGTCACTCCTCCCCCTCCATAAGGACGGGCGCTGTTTGCAATCCACGTACCTACTCCTTTTCTTTTGACTACCATTTTATTATTCAAAATCAAATAATATGAACTTGCATTGGTACTATACCAACCCGAAGTCTCCAGTTCTCCTTCCGGTCTCACTTTAATATGGATGATTTTCTTCTCTTTTGCATCTTCAGAAATAGCGATAACTTGGGCTTCTCCCTCATATTTGGGATTTATCTCAAGCATCCCGGTAGAGCCGTCCCATTTGATATCCATGATATCCGCCGGGTCGTTCTCTTCCAATTTGGTCAGTTCCCCTCCTCCGAAGATACTTACGTATTTACTTTTAAATCCGGGAAGGAACTGAACCGTTGAATGGCTCACTTCCAAGTCGGGAAAGACCACGCTGATTTTCAGCCTTGCACGCTTGTCATGCGAAATGATAGTGGCAAACGTTTCACCTTCCAACAGACCTTTTACCTTAAGCGTGTCCATACTTATATAGGCAGTAGCTATCTGTGCGTTTTCTACGTTAACTATATATTTCCCGTTTCCGCCTGAGAGAAGGAGTCTTTTTTCCGTTTGTTTATTCAACAACAATTCTTCGACACTCTTCTCTTTTCCTATCCGGATATCGGGAAGTTCTTCTTTTTGTTTTTCACATGCAAAAAAGCAAATAAGGCAAAAAATGATACACAATTGGGTTATTACATTCTTTATCATTGGTTTATTTCCTATTTAATTGTATTTTTATTCTTGAATCTTTTCTACACCCAGTTGGGGATATAAAATCTCCCATTCACGACCTTCTCCCTCATCAATATAGATTTCCAGTCGAAACTGTTTGTAAAATCCTCCGAACTCCGGGAACTCTAAAGTATCATCTTTGGGGTTAACTGTCATTCCGTTCAATTTATAAGAGATTCTCGCATCAGGATTGGCCAGTTCATTATAATAGAGCTTTAGGAAACGCCCCTTGCAACTCCCGTCAGGAGTGATAGTACGCAGGTAAGGAATCCGATCTTCAGAGTTTTCTGCTTTACTCATTCCTTCCGTCACTCCTTTTCGTTCGGCATATGGTGAAAACTCGTTACCCTTTACTGCTCTTACTTTAACGTGGTGCTCACTTCCCGGTTTAAGTTTTGTCTTCATATATGAATTTCCGGATGTGGTTGTTTCGGTTTTGCCATCAAACATAACTTCCCATCGCATTTCTTCATCCATGACTTTATTCCAAGAGATCTCCATTTCGCTCTGATACGCTTTTATACTCAGATTGCGGGGAGCTTTCGGGACGGAAGATATGTCCGGTCCGGTCCCTTTGGGCACTATCGACATATCGTCGAACAGCATATAGCCCTCCTGATAAACCCGAAGTGTTTTTATGCCCATCCCCATACTATAAACATTTTTCGGAATTGTTACGACACCCTCCGCTTTTTTCCATTCATCTTTAACTGTTCTTACCGAAAGTATTTTCTCTCTACTTTTTACCCTTCCATCATCATACCACAATAAAGTTACTGCTATTTCAGTGTTTTTTATATTCGTTTTGTACCAGAAAGAGAATGCATATTGTTTTCCCCCTTCTACCGGTGTAGGTTGAGCCAAATAGATAGATCCTCCGTTGAGCCATATCTTAAGTGCATATGTACCCGGACTCTCGGGACGCCTCTCCTGTACTTGTTCCGGACTAAAGTCGCTTGCTATACGCCAGCCAATGGGCTGTCCCCCATCTCTCCACTCTTCATATCCTCCATTGGGAATGATATTTTCTTTTTGAGCTTTGACTTGGATTGTTGCCGACATGAATATAATTATCGGTAAAAGCAGTTTATGTATCTTTCTCATTTTTCTCCTTATTTTTTAATGTCTTCCAATGAAACTCCAAATATTTTTCCAATGCGAGTTGCCAAATTATATAACGCCCCTTCAGTTTGCTCTCTTCCCAATAAGCGCTCTTTATCCCATAAACCATCGTTCTTCTCCAGTTCATGCAATAAGTTTCCGGTTTCTTCGTTTGTAATGAATGGCTTTCCTTGCGTATTACGTGCAAATTGTGCAGCATAGATCAACCCGTAAGCTTGGGAGAGCAGGCGGAATGCACGTCTGGGATTCTCTTTTAGATTGGCAAATGTATTAGGGCCGACAAGCAGATTCATAGCTCTTGCGGCAACCACCCGCGAAAGCTCTTGTCTGATGGTATCGGCCTGTAGCCTCATTTCATCATATCGGGAAGTCTCCATAAAGGTCCGTCCTTTTACAAATGAGCGGAAGATGCGTAAGTGACAGTCTTTTAGGGCAGGTAAGCCATCGGCCTGAGCCAATGTTTTCCAGAAGCTGTAATATCCATAAGCCAGATCCCAATGATGCTCTAACTCTGTATAGTTATGACCGGGTAAGAGTTGTGTCAGGTCGTTTCGGACAAGTATCTCGTTATTTCCCAATATTTCCTCACCCAGATGTATATTCAATATTTTGTCCAGATATATCGCCCCCATAACAGCATATTTGTAAACCTCGGCCACGGCAATCCCTTTCTCATCTACATAACAGATATCTGAATCGCTTATATTATTGCCTACATATCCCGTCGAACCTTTCGCAGCTTCCCTGTTCCTATGTTCGTAAGAGGGAATGTTCGCCCCTAAACCCGCAATGCGTGCAGAAGTTTCAAACCAATTGTCAATGTCTCGCAGAATCTTTTCTCTATCGTTCAGATGTACAGGAGAAGTGGAAACTTCTTTCTGGGGTTTCAGTCCGAATGTCCCTTCATGATAGATACGGCGTGCTTCGTCATAATCTCTTTGAGTACTCATACGCGCTTCATTCATATATTCCGAAAAAATTCGGTCAATGGGAGATTTCAGAAATTCACATTCCAGCACATTTACAGAACTCTCCCCGTTTCTTGAGAATTTGTATGAAGGTTCAGGAAATACCGGAAGTTGGTACGCACTTTCCACTGTTTCATTTATCCCTTCGGTACAAGCTGCGACACTCGTCAGCAGACAGAAAGAGAGTATATATTTCAGTAAGTAATTCATCTTTTTGCTATTTTTTCTTAAGGTAAAATCAAATATTCACAATAAGGATACCTCAGTGGGTTGATCCCTTCCTCATTTTGATATTGCTCTGTTTCCAAACCGGGAATTTCAATCAGTCCGTCGATAGAAACGGCTTTGATACTTGCTTTTATGTTGGAAGACCTGGGTCCCTCCCCGGTAACACACAGATATAAAGGAAATCCCGAATGGACATTAAAAGAGATTTCCAATTTCTCTCCATTATACATTACGTTAGGGATTAACCGGCCTGTATCCTCTCGTGCCACTCCCGCACTCTTCTTTCCACAACTGATTGTAACCAGCTCTTTCTTCTCATTAATATATTTCACTTTGTACTGGGCAATGACATCATTTGTAAGGTTTCCATCCCAACTTTTTTCCTGAAACGAACATATCAGGGTTATCTTATATTGTTCAGCGTCATCCGGTGTTTCCGTACCGGGGTATTGGTAACTTTCCAATGCCTGATTAGGATCGCACAATTGCACGAACAGCTCTCCACGCTTGTTTGCAGGTTTCTCTATCTCTTTGGGTGGAAATAGTTTTTCATAATCTTCATTCACTGCGAAATCTTCTTTTACTGTATTGCAGCTGCATACAACCAGCAGGCAAATTATCCATATATGTTTCATATTCATTCTGGTTTTTAATATTTAAATTTCATCCCGGATTTCAGCTATTACTCCGGTCTTTTCTCCTTCGGGGGCAAGGTGTCTGCTTACCCAACGCATTGTTTTACTGTAAGGGTCAAATACTTTGACAAGTTCACAAACGAATCTCCCCCCCTCTCTGCGGAAATCATAAAAAGTGTATGTTTCACTATACCGTATACCGGGCCTGAAAGTCAAGCCGTCAGCTGTACCTACATATCCCGATCCCAAGCCTTTCACCTTATTCCCAAGCCATCCCTGAGGAGCAAAGTAATCTATGGCAAGAAACAGACGATAGCGTTGATATACTTCCAGTGGTTGTTTCGTATTTCCATCCGTGCTATAAGTGGCATTCATACGCATGTCGCTTCGAAAATAAACCCGGTCAGCCTTACGGATACTTAGTTGAGGATTTTTCATCTTCTCAAAGAACAGCTTATTGTCATATGACTTTCTGATATCCTCCTGCCAACTTTCATCACTCTTCAGTTTTGTAAATACAATATACTCCCGTGCAGGCTCTATATATGAGGATGTTTTAAATATCAGATTTCCATCAATATCTTTTCCTGTATAAAGAAAATCCGAAGAACCGGTGAACCGGTCGTTCACCAAAGAGTGCAGATAGTTATAAGTAGTGAAACTCAGTTGTGTGAATGTATTTTGGCTCACTTCAAACTCACTTTGCCGAACTTCCTGCAAACTCTGCTCGGTATAATCGGCCACAGCCTCTACAATTCCATTGTCAGAGAACCTCATCAGGAAGCAGTGTCCGCCATATCCATATTTATACTTTTCTTCGAATATCCCTTTGGGAAGAGTTATCAATTCGTTCACGTTCGTAAACAGCAGAGAGTCTGTTCGGGGAAAGTAGGTGACAGACCATCCGTAAGGAGCGTTTACAAGCTCCTTTCTCAGTTCGCTAATGTGTTTTGCATTTCGTTCAGAAGGAGATAAATCAAATGTTTTTTCATCCTTACATGAAAAAAAAGCCATTATCAGAATGAGTATTCGAAATCCAGTTTTCATGCTTTTTATTTTTGTTTAGTAAATGCTTTTAATTGCTTTATACTTCTTAGTTGAAGATAATTAAGCGAAATCTTAATTTCTTTATTGAAGTAGTCCTCTACCAATGTTTGCTTTTCTATTAGCTCTTTGTATGCCTGAACAGCTTGTTCGTCATATTCATTCTGGAGGTCCTGATCCGATCCGGCTGTATAAGGAGTTTTTGCTTCAGCCAAAGCTTTAAGTATATCTTTTGGAGTATGTGTCAGCTTTGAACTGATAATTTCCGCAAAGTCCTTTTCGGGCGATAGAAAAGAATGGTAAGTGAAAAAGCCTTTCTTATTGGCATACCTAGCCAGAACAAATACTCTCCGCCCTTTCGTCTCTCCTTTGAAGACCCATGCAATGGGGGTGGTCGATTCGATATACTTATTTCTACTGATAGATAGAAATCTGTCTCTGTCGTAAGGGAAAAGCTCCATAAGGTGTCTGGCAAACTGGTGATGTACGCTTCGCATTAAGACAAAAACTTTATCTTCATCTTTAGGATCGAACTCGTTGACGTTGTACAGAAACATCTCATTAGTCGTCGACTTCGGGTTATCTAATAATTCCATCCCGTTTCCATCTACATTTCTTCCTCCATACATATATATTTTAAGAGGATTCTTTCCCAATAAGAACTTTTCTCCTCCCAAATCGGGGCTTGTGTAGAGATCAATCCATAAGGCCTTAATAGCCATGAGCACACTTTTTACATTGGCGACTTCGGGAGGATAGATATAGCTCCCGTTTTGCACTACATTTTTGTCCCACCGATATTCCACTTCGATGCCGTAAGGGAGGGTGAATGTATCCAATATCCATTTGTCCAACTCTGTTTTTTCATGCTCTACCGCACCCGCTTCCACTACACTCCGATCAGATAAGGGTGCTTCCTTCTCACAGCCTGCCAATAGGAAAGAGGTAACGAGAAAATACAGACTTCTCCGGATAAAATATCTGAATTTCACTTTTTTGATTATTATTTTCATACGCTCGGTTTTGTTGTTTAATTATCTTTTAGAATACTTTATCGGGGATTAGGAACCAATCCCCGGTTAACTGCTTCTGTCGGAATTTGCAGAAGCTTTCTGGAATCTTCTTTTTCCAGTTGCCTGTAAAACTTATACTTCGATGTACGTTTGACCGATATATAAAAACGGCGAATGTCAAACCACCTCAGACCTTCGTGCAGGAATTCCTGTCTTCTAAAACCTAAAAAGATTTTTATCAGCGCCAACTGATTGATACTCATTCCATAGAATGGAGTATAAGTCTGGTAATTGTCGCCACTTGTCTGCGTATAAGCCGAACGGTTGCAAGAAGGGTACACTCCATACTTGGCAGATAAGTAGACCAACAAATCATCTATTGCTTTATCATACTCTCCAAGCATGGCATACGCTTCCATCCGGTTGAGCATAACTTCGTCGGTAGAGAATAAAACATTGGTAACATACAGCCCTCTGGGACGTATACCTGTATAACCGGATAATGACAGTTCATCGAATTTTGCTATATATTGTCCGTCGTCTATACGCCCATCATTATAGTTGAACAGAAAGTACGGCTGCATCTTCATTTTCCGGAAATTAAAACATCCGTCTATTCCGTGTTGATTATACACCTTTTCGGCACTTTGGGTTGTTACTCCATATTTTTCTGAGGGGATATTACGTGCTACTCTTGATTCTGTGGTAGTTAACAATAAATTGGCTGGTTCATCAACACTTGCATACCGAATATAGAGATACTTATTATTGGAGTTAAATTCCTTTTTATACTTCTGCCAGTTTCTTAAGACAGGCTTTGGATCGACACCAAGTACATAATCAGAATATGAGACCACCCGGTCCCATTCTCCCTTAATCAGATAAAAGCGCGAAGCAAAAGCATAGGCCGCTTTCTTATTGAAATGAAATTTAGGCTTGATGTAATAAGCATCATCCACCAACGAAAGACCCAGTTTCATATCTTTTTCAATCTTTTCATACACCTCCTTCACCGTTCCGCGCTCATAGTCTACCAGTGCATTTTTTTCAGGTCGACTTAAATAAGGTATGCCCGGGGCTGTTGCCGATTTGGCGGTTCCGTAAGGCTCGGCCCAGATATTTATCAACATGAAATGCAGATAAGCACGCAAGAGAAACGCTTCTCCATACAACGCTTTTACCCGATCTGTTTTAGGGTATTTACTGAGTAACTCTAATGCCTGATTGGCTTGAGCGATTCCGGCATAACATGCATTCCAATAATTCAGCGGAGTATCTAAATCTTCCTGATCGTAGTCTTCCCAATAATACATCGCTTCGTTCAACCGCGAATGAATGCCGTTTACCCTTTCTTCCACATTATCCGTACGTGCTTCCAGGAAAGCAAAATAACTGGCTTCGGGATAGGCTCCGGTAAGGAGCTCGGCTATTTTGTCCTCGCTGTCTATTTGTACATCAAGGGTAGAATCCGGATTTGTTTCCAGATAGTCCTGACACGCCGTCAGCAGAAGGATCATGATACTTAAAAAGATTGTCTTCTTCATTTTTGTCCAATTAAAATTCAACATTCAATGTCATCGTATATTGTTTGGGAGTAGGTAGTGCAACTCCCCCTGATCTATAAAACTCAGGGTCTTGCCCGTTTAGTTTCTTATCCGAATAGATCAGGAATGGATTCGTCACGTTTACCTTTACATTCATCTGCTTGATTTTGAGAAAGGAAAGGAATCTTTGAGGCAGACGATATCCCAACGAGATGTTTTTCATACGCACGAAACTGCCATCGGCCACCCTATTTTGTGAATAGTTATAGGTGTTATAAGCTTTTTCGATATTTTCTTTTCCGATATTCCGTATCAGATCCTGTGAAGGAATAACGGGAATATTTGTTTTCCACTCATCACCGGGGTTCAACCAGCGGTTGTAGTACTCTTTGGAAAATACATTAAGGTCGGCAAATGCCGGATCAAACGACGGGTTCAGCCGAATCTTATTACCTGCTTGCATGGTAACGAAGCACGATAATTCCCAGTTTTTATACTTAAAGGTATTGGCAATACCTCCTATATAACTCGGTTCAATAGGTCCGTGGTAAATAAGGTACGACTTTGAATGCTGGGCATCCAGAAAGTCTGCTCCTGATATTTCACTGTTCACTCCCTTGTTCGAAGGATAAAGTCCGAAATCGAAAGTAGGCAGACCATCACTGTTAAGCCCCTGAAAATTGAAAGAAAACAGAGATCCACGTGGAAAACCGACAATGTTGCCACGTCCGGTTCCGGCCACCATATCGAAGGTGTTAGGGGTATTCAGCAACCGGGTAATCTTCTGTTTCATTCCGCTGATAGTAAATGTGGTAGACCAACTGAATTTCTCACTCAATATATTTTGGGTCTGTACCGCCAACTCCACTCCGCGCGTACGCATATCCCCGAAATTAGCATATTTGTAATACTGTCCTCCCACACCGGAAGTACGGATAAGATCTATCAGATCGAATGAATTGCGTTGGTACACATCAAATGTTGCACTAATGCGATTGTTGAACAGTCCAAGTTCAAGACCGAAGTTCAACTCATACATTTTTTCCCACGTCAGATCACGATTTTCCAAATGTAAAATACGCAACGCATTCTCCCTGTCTTTCAGAAGAGTACGGTTGACTATAAGATGGTTGAAAACCGCAGTAGAGTTAATAGCTTGTTCATTCATTTTGGCAGTTAGTCCATAACTTGCACGCAGGGCGAGTCTTGAAATGGTAGAGTATTTTTTCATATACTCCTCCTGATCCAGATTCCATTTGGCTCCGATATTCCAAGTCGGCAACCAGCGAGAACGACTATATTTACCCGCAGTGTTGGATCCTTCATAATTGAATACCCCATTGAAAATGTATTTTCCGGCATAACCGTAAGTAGCGCTGCCCGATAGCGTCACTCCCCTTTCATAACGTTCGGTCAGAGAAAAATAGGTATCTCCTTCATTGGTCAACTTTTCAAAAACCAAGGGGTTGGAAAAGACCTGATTCCCTCTATCATACTGTATCCCATAACCTTGAAAGGGATTGATGCTGCGATCGGCATATCGTATTTCAGTAAATCCGAAAGCGCGTATATTATGCTCGCCCAGTTGCTTATTATAATCCAAAGCCAGACGTCCCAAATAACTTCGCAAAGAAGTTTCCGTTTTATTGAATATACCTCCATGTGTCAATGCCACCCGGGGCAGTTGCATCGGATCATCTTTATTCTTCAACAGATAAATGTTTTCCCGGGCCACATAGGGAGTCTCGTTGGCACGAAAAGCCTGTATCACATTAGATCCTTCAGTTATAAAATGCGAACTTTTGGTAACCGCATGACGTATCGTAGCCAATCCTTTTACTTCAATGTTGTTATTAAGCCTGTATGAGAGTTCGCCCTGCAATTTGAGATCCAACACTTCGGTTTTAAGGTAATTGTTTTCAAATTCATTCAGGATGTTGAACGGAGCCCAGTTGTTCCGATAGTACTCTCGCTCGCCATCCGCACTATGAGGACGTAAAGTGCGGCTCGTACTTAAAGCATAGCTAAAAGGATTAATATCGAAATCACGTTCGAATGTTCCGATAACAGTATTTTTACGTTGCGAAATCGTTCCCGGCGAGTTTTGGTTGCGCAGATTTCCTTGTGCGGATATAGTAACCTTTATCTTGTCCTCGTTCCAGTAGAAAGAGTTCTTGATATTGGCAGTAATCCTTTTAACATTGTCAGCCAGTGTCCATCCCCTGTCATCATAAAAGCCGATAGAAGCATACATAGCAGAATTCTCTCCTCCTCCGGAAAAAGTCACCGTATGTGTATGGATAGGCTTATATGTAAACAACTCTTTAAACCAATCAGTATTAGCATACTCTCTTGCGCGCATAAACGTCCGTTTAGCATCATTCGTATTCTCCAGATAATATCGCCCGGTAGTCGGATCAACTGTGTTGAGTGCTTTATACATTTGATAATACACTCCACTGCGACGCCCATATAGTGTATTTTGCAAAGAGAAATATCCCTTTCTGTCCATCTCCTGATAAATAGACATACTCTCCTGAGAATTGAGCAGATCGAAATTCGTATAGGAAGGAACAGAGCGCATGCTTAGTTCGTATGAATAAGAAAATCTGTTCGGCGAACTCCTTTGACCGGATCGAGTGGTGATTACGATCACTCCATTCAGTGCTCTGGCACCATAGATCGAAGTTGCCGAAGCATCTTTCAATACCTGTATATCTTCAATATCAGATGCATTCAGCCCAGCAACAGCCGAACTGATGAGGGTTACAGCATCACCCGAAGCCAGCTGGTCAAGTGTAAGCGAGACAAGATCTTCGTATACTGCTCCGTCTATAACCCATAGAGGCTGTACATTCCCCATTATGGAAGCACCGCCCCGTATATTGATCCGGGGTGCCGCACCGAAACTTCCTGTTACATTCTGTATGGAAAGTCCCGCGATACGTCCTTCGAGCATGCGCGATACATCCGATATACCGTTTAGCTTGATTTCATCCAGTTTTACCGAAGCTGCCGCCCCTGTAAAAACCCTGTTTTTAATCTGTTGATAGCCGGTGACCACCACTCCCTCTATCTCTTGTACATCGTCTTGAAGTATTATATTCATTATATCGGACGTGATTTTGACTACCCGGGTTTTCATTCCCACGAAACTCACTTTCAGCATCTGCCCTTTCCGAGCTTTAAGGGAGAACTTCCCTTCCACGTTTGTAATAACCCCTCGTGCTGTTCCTTCCACTACCACCGTAGCTCCCGGCAGAAATTCTCCAGTTGTAGAACGTACTGTACCTTTTATCTCTGCCGGCTCCTGTGCCAGACAAATCTGAGAAAAGATTGCCAGCAGCAAACTACTAATTACAATTTTTATAATCGATGTTGCATTCATTGTTATTTATTCTTTTTGTTGTTTATCACAATTGAATTTTAATATCAGAACTGTACATTAGCTCCCGCATAGATTCCAAAAGGATGTCCTGCTCTCAGACCCGCAGGATGGCGGGATGTAAGGTAAACCCTATTGGTCAGGTTGATCGCGTTTAACCTGAGCGTCAGATATTTATTTACAAGTACATTGACCGAAGCGTCGAGTATAAGGTTCGCCGGAACTTTCTCTCTCTCCGCAATTGTTCCCTGCCCGGGTGAGGTGCGCATGTCACTGTTATAGCGTGCACCTATATTTGCGTAGAACCATTTATATTCTATCCCCAATTGCATGTTCAGAGCGTGTTTGAAAATGTAAGGTATTTCATCACCTCTAACTACATTACCCCATGAGTGGCTTTCGAACGAGTTCCTCATTTCCGTATCCGTATAAGTATATGATAACTGCAAAGGCAATCTTAGGCTACAAGTATGAAGCAGAGGCTGATATTGCACCAGAAACTCCGCACCTTTTACCCGGGCCTCTCCCACGTTGAACTGCTCAAGCGTTCCGGATCCGCCCGAAGCGGCCAGATCGCTTCCCAGCATATTACTGTAATTGTTGTAGAAGCCTATTAGCTCTGCTTTGAATTTCCCGATAGAAACACGTGTGCCCAATTCCATATTCACACTGCTTTCAGGCTTTTGATATAATTCCGCGCTTGGAGGAGCAAACCCTTTGTGGACCCCAAAGAAAACAGAAGCGGCCGGAAGCAATTGATAGTGTACGCCTATTCCCGGAATCAGTACACGTGCATGGTTCGGGGTCTCAATACGTACTTTACCCGAACGCGCCAAATCTTCTTTCGTATAGTCTTTTTTCAATAAGTCTATGTCCTCGTATCGTAACCCGGCAGTAATAGTCCACACGTTATATCTTAATTTGGCAAGCAGGTAACTGGCTAAAGCGTTGGCAGAAGTAACACGGTTGGCATTTGTACCGTGAATACCTTCCATGAATAGTACCATCTTCTTATTTTTCATTGAGTAAGAGTCATCCCATTGAAAACGATCTTCCTCATCGGCATGATAACGAAGCCCGAACTCCAGGTCGAAGAAGAACTCTTTCACGTTGAAACGGTATTCAACTCTGGTTTGTATACCTCTGGAACGATAAATTCTGTTATTGGCTCTTACCAATAAGGCCTCACCCTCCCGGTCTGTTTTTCCTGTTAGAATATCAAAATAGCGGATATTAGTTTCCGGGTCTATAAGTACATCGGCGACGGATATTTTCTCTTTCGAGGTGATTCCTGCACGCACATCATTTAGTTTGTACCAATTCCGGTGAAAATAGTTATAGTATGCGTTGGTAGTTACTTTCAATTTGTTGGAAAAAGTCAGAAGATAAGTAGCAACCCACTGCTGATGATCAGTTTTAAGTTTATCCATTTGCGAACCTGCATACCGGAGAAAAGGAGTTTTCTTAAAATCATCTGCGGAAAGCCCCACATAAGTTTCATCCGAATTTTCGCCTGCATATCCGAATTTCAGTTCCAAAGCATGATTCACTCCCCTTACTTTATCCGTTTTTACCACCATTTTGGCTATAATGTCATTTCTTTTAAATCCTTCGGCTGCATAATCTTCGTATCTCTTGAAACCATCCGATTGATAACGCAGATATTCCACCATATATCCAAAATGTTTCCAGTTACTTCCGATAGCTGCATGCGATTTAAACGTATTCTTACTTCCGTAAGAAATGTTTGCTTTACCGGAAAAGTTGTTCGGAATAGGAGTCGATACCAGATTAATGGCTCCTCCCGTAGTGAACGGGCCGTATTGTACCTGACTACTCCCTTTCAGTACCTCAATAGCTTCCATTCGGGCAACATTTGGAAAATAATAAGCCGCCGGAGCAGAATAAGGAGCCGGTGCCGCCAGTACACCGTCCTCCATAATAGAGATACGCTCACTTCGCTCGGCCTTCGTTCCTCTCAAACTAATGTTCGGACGAAGCCCGAAACCGTCTTCTTCATACATATTAACTCCCGGAACGGCTTTCAGCATGCGGTTGATATCCGTATATCCAAGCTTGCGAATTTCCTCGGGCGAGATATAATATGCCGAGCCTGTACGGTTTCTTGCTTTAAACTTACTTCCAAGTATTTGTTGGGATGATACTACTACCTCTTGTAACTGGTAGATGGAGTCACTCTTCACCTGCTGTTCCTGTGAGTATATAGCTGAATATCCCAAAGAAAAGAGGATGATAAATAAAGGTTTTCTATTTGTCATATTAATAAAATTGTAACACTGTCAGGGGGCTTCTATTAGATTTACCTCCACAAGAGATGCGCTTTGCAGAAATCAAGCTACGAATAGCGGTATAACCTGCTTACTTAACACCCATATCGACTCTTTTAGAAAAGCTGTAGTGCCTGCATGGATAGGAAAAAAAGGAAAGCAAAACTCTAATGTTTGTTAGGGTATAGAAACTGTATTCCTTAATATAGTTTAGTTGTTTGTTTATTTACGGCGGCAAAGATAAAGACACTAAAATTAACCCACAATCACTATATTTAGGTATTTGCACTAGACCGAAAGCCTTCTTAATCTTGCGTAGAAGCGGTTGATTACACAAAGATTATCAACATGATACGGTATTGAATTCACAGAATCATTAAAGAAATAAAATATCACTGGACGGGTACAAACCACTAAAGAAAACTAAAAATTTAAAGTAATAAAGAATGTTCAAATGATGAAACAAGAATTTGAAAACCGGAGTAATCAAGCCCCCCTACCCAACAAAAAAGAATTAAATTTTCCAACCGACTGCATTATAGCGTATCATTAAAAACAAAAGGCCGGAATAGGAAAAACTCCAATCCAGCCCTTATATAATTTGCGGGTGCAGATATTTATATCAGCAACCTAAATCAGAAGTATTGAGCCGCTTACTTTCTATTCTCAATTTACTCGGAGTTATTCCAAATAACCTCTTACAGTAAGAAGTAAAATGAGCTTGTGAATTGAAATCAAAATCCATTGCAATCTCTTGAAAAGGAGTATCAGACTCAGTGATTTTTTCCCTAATCAACTCCGCTTTCTTTTTTTGCATCCATTGGTAAGGACTCTCTTTAAAACAATCCCGGAACTTACGATTAAAAGAGCGCTCAGAAGTACAGTACAAACCGGCAAATTCCTTCACACTCTTTACTTTCCTATAATTACCCATTACAAAATCTTCAAAATGTCCTGCGTGACCTAAAATAGAAGAAAAAAAAGTAAATAATTCTTTCTTCGTATAATACCCTCTCAAAACCAACAAAACCTCTTGCTGTTTGATAAGATGCATATGTTTACATTGCATTTTGGCATATAAGTATGCAACGATAGAATCCAAAACAGCCAGCAAAGGAGATCTTATAGGAAGTACACACATCTCTTCTTTCCTTTTCTCATAAGAAGAGAGAGAGTTTATATACACTTTATCACACACTCTAATGTCTTTATTCCAAAACAACAAGAGACATTTTGCATCATATATGACTTCGATTTTATTATCCACATGCTGTGGGATAAGAAGCATTTCATCTTTCTCAACATGTACATTCTGATATTCACCACTATCGATAGACACCTCTCCATCAAGGAGGAAAAAAAGACAAGGAGAAGCACTATTATCTATTTGACTTACATTATTTTTCTCTAAATTATAATAAACGAAACCTGTATTAACATTTACTTGATAGTTCATGCATGACAGATGTTCTTTAAAATAAAGCAATTTCATAATATTATTTTATTAAACATATAAAATTAAACTATTAGCGGTTATTTATCACACAATAACCTTTTACATAAATCCGCCAATTATGTCTACATTTATTTACAAGATAATCTTCTTAAGCACTTCTTTTTCATAAAGTCAAAAGAGTTACCTACACTTAAGCCAGATGATGATTAATTCTTTATTATTCTATTATTTCTTCGAATCTTTTCATTCTACATTAAAACAACGAAACAAAAAAGGCAACAAAAACAATATTGTTCCTGCCGCCTTTATGTTTTATGAAAAATTAATACAGTTCATTATTCTTCATTTGTTAACCAACCCCAGTAATCCGAATTCGTCACTCTCTCAATAGACACTTTTCTATCACCCATTCTGACTTTATCCGGACTTGAAGCCGGCACCGAACTGGCATGATACCCAACTCCACGCCATTTCAGCATATGCTGAGGCACTTGTCGTTTCAACAATGCGCGATATACAGCTTTTGCACGGCGTTTTGACAAATCCATATTATAATTATCACTTCCTCTTGCGTCTGTATATCCGGTTATCAAGAAATTGTTATCCGGATAGCTTTTCAGCAGATTTGCAATTTTATCCAAAGTGACTTCAGATTCGGAAGTAACCACATCCTTATCAAACTCAAAATGAATGTTATCGAACAGATCGCAGATATGACTTTCTACCACAGTCGGTACTTCAACTCTCTTTTCAACAATCCGTTCTACAATCCTATCAACCGGACGATCTATGTACTGTACAACCGGTATGGGACGTTTTGTACTTCCACCCCAACGGAACATAACACGCATCGAAGCCTGAACAAAACGCGTTTGATTTTTATCGACAGGCATTATGTATTCTCCCTGTAATCCTATTCCCCAATGATCGTTAAACCAAGCTTGTACCCCGGCTCCAAAGGATAAGGGGAAATAGGATTGTTTAGATCCTATTGTCTCTTTATTCCAAGGATTTGATGACGTCCATTCTGCTTCTCCTATAGGATCATTCCCAAACTTACCCGCATTAATTGCATGAAAATCATGATGAAGGTAGTTAACACCTATACGTAAATAAGGTTCTACATATTTTGATTTAAACAATGGAGTAAATCGAAATTGAAGTCCCGGACCGGCCATATACATGAAATCGTATTTACGCCCGCCTGTTTCAACTTGATTTCTTGCTAAACCCAATGTTCCCTGCAAATCAATGTAAAACCAGGGGTTCAGTTCACGAGCAGCATACAGTTGGATACCACCAAAAAGATGATCGATATTCATCCGATACAAATAATCACCATCTATTTGGCGGAAATCGGAGAAGGTCACTCTATCCCAGTTGATAAGAGCCCCACCAGCCCCCACCTCCCAAGCTTTGGTTCTATATTCTGTTTGTCTCTCCACTTTATCGTTTTGAGCATAAGTATAGAAGGGAAAGACAGTAAAAGCCAATGCTCCTATAAAAAGTCTATTTATTATTACACTGAAATTCATCTTGTTTATATTTTATTTGTCTTTATAAGTTACATTAATTTCAGGCATATTTTTATATGTATTTTCAACATAATATGTACCATCATCTACTTTCTTCTTGAGAACTCCTAAAGATACACCACTGCTAGAGTTAGAGTAGATGAAAGCACTGTTCGCTCCCACTGAATAGATTGTAGCTCCCAAATATGGACTAAGGGCAGCATACTCAGGTTTCTTATAACTCGACTTATTATGTTCGCTTGTAGCTGTTTGCACTCCCAATGGAGAGGTATATGTAAACTTAACATAACAAAGTAAAAGTCCCTTCGCCTCTTCCGGAGTATAAAATACTGGTTCAATGTAATCTATTCCGTTCGGTTTCACTGTTTTTACCAATTCACGCTTAGATATGATATTGAAATCAATAGTCGAAAAGTCAAACTCCCCCTGAGCTCGATTTAAGAATACATTATCTCCACTTTCAGCAGATGCCTTAGTCAAAACTAATGTTTTAAGTGTAGGAGGTATCTGGTAAGGTGCCATTTTACAGACTCCATTCCAATAAAGCGTTTCTCCATAATAAGGGGTATCTTTTACTATTGAGAAATAGTTATCTTTTCCATCCCAAAAGTCAGTTATTCCATTTTTTATACCAGCAAGGTTCTCTTTAACATATCTATTAGGATTAATAGACATTGATGTACTGCTCATATTAGGTGTAGAACTTTCTATTTTTTTCGTTTTATCAAGAGATGTCGGATCTTCCGGATTTGTAACCTGGTATGCCGTAAACCCGGCATTTACATTAGGTAAATAGCTGGGAAGAGTTTTCCATTCCGCACCAGGATCTGTCTTTCTTTCTACTCTAAACTGCAGGTTATGTTCAAAATCAAGATATGGAGAGGTGGCAATATAAATCATTCTAATCTGCATTCTGTTAGGGACATAAGTGTTTTCTGCAGATTCCTTTGTCACATTATTAATAGTTACCTCCTTAACTTTTCCCCATCGAGCATCCACATCATCAATCTGAGGAAGATCTTCTTTCGGAATAATAAACTCCCCCTCCTCATTGGCTGTGTAGGTTTTAGTCGGATCCAAGCCGGGGATTCCCTTAACTACAGCCTTTGGGGCCTTATTACCAGATTCATCATACACACGATAAGCTACTCCTCCATCGGTTGTACGGACATACTCGCCAAATTCTTGCTGCGAATAAAGCGCAATTACGTTAGGTACTCCTTTAATAATAGTAACTTCAGCACCCGGTTTGCCTGGAATACCGGGTTTTCCATCCTTACCGTCCGCACCATCTTTGCCATCCGCACCTCTCAAAAACTCCCAAAAATCACTCAAAGAGGTTTTACCACAATCCCAATCCAAAGACGGATTATGAGGATCTTTCACTTTAGGCCCAGTATTATTACAACCGGCCTCAACACTCTCTACCCACAATTCATAAGCGCTCTTTCCGTTAGCACCATCCTTTCCATTGCTACCATCCTTTCCATCAGCACCATCTTTTCCATTAGTACCGTCCTTTCCATTAGTACCGTCTTTGCCGTCAACACCATCTTTACCATATGCACGAATACCGGTATCTTTCCCATTAATATACCAGTTTCCATTAGTACCGATCATTACCTCTGGAGATCTTCCATCTTTACCTATCGCAGCCTTTCCGGTATCTTTCCCATTGATTACCCAGTTTCCATTTTCTCCAATTGTAATAGTAGGTGTTGTTCCCGCAACTCCCTCTTCACCTCTGGAGGGTCTTCCTGTATCTACCCCATCAATCAGCCAGTTACCATTATCCCCAATGGTAACAATCGGTGGAACAGCATCTTCACCATTTCGTCCGTCCCTGCCCTGTGCGCGTATTCCAGTGTCCTTATTACCAATCCACCAATTCATATTATCTCCGATATGAGGTGTCTGGCCATTCTCACCACTCGCTCCTGTCAGATAATACCAAAAATCTCTAAGATTATTTTGAGATACGGGCCATTTACTTCCCGGACGGTGAGGATTATCTAAAGTACCTGTAGCTACATCCTCTCTCCAAAGTTCAAAAGCATTTTTTCCATCCAGACCGTCTTTACCTTTTAAGTACTTAAAAAAATCAGTTATCTCAGTCTCTTGTTTAGGCCAGGATATCACTCCATTCTCTACATTCTCTTTCCAGAATTCGTAAGCCGACATTCCTCTATCACCTTTAGGACCTTTGGGCATCGTAATATCCACTTCTGTGCAAGCCCACCCTAAAATAATGGTTAAGATATAAACCATTAAATGTAATAATTTAGCATTGTTCATTTTGTTTATCAATAAAATATATAAAATAATTACATAAACGACAGTTGACAATACAGATATGGGGATAAAAAGTCATATTATCAGAACCGCGTTTAATAAGTACGTACTTTCTGATGCAAAAGTAATATCTTATAAACTCTTATATTTATATAAAAAAGAACACTATTTATATGTATCAGACAATTTCAGAATACCGGCACTATAATTGGCTAACTATTAAATAGCCGCAATGCACCCCGAGGAAAACAGAAGTAACATAAATCTCTATACAACAAACAAATACAATCTACAAGCAAACTATTACTTCCTATAAACCGACGAAAACAACATATGATTTCCATCCCCGGAAGTTATATCATAAAGCCCTTTTAGGGAAAATATAAAGGAGCTGTCGTCGCTAACAGAAATCAGTCAAATGAAGCAATACCCCCTATTTATACTATTCTGATAGAATTGGGTGGTTTGTTATATACCAGAAGAAAACATGAAAAAGGCACACGACCAATAATGTCAGAATAAAAGATAAAAACGATTAATGCAAGGCAAACTGAAACTGGTAGATAAAATCCTAAGAAATGAGGATTGCCCGCTCTGGAAACATGGTCTACCTTTGCCGCAAATTCTAAAAATATGATAAGAAAACTATTTTTCCTCCTACCCTTTTCCACAATGGTTTCAGCTAATGAACCCGATACGGTATTGGTTAAGCCTATCAATCTGGATGAAGTAACGATAGTAGGTTTTAAACAGAACAGTCCCAATCGTGAACCACTTTCTATTTCTACCTTAGATAATCGCTTCCTTAAAGAAAATGAAATATCGGGAGCTAAAGACTTAAGCTCCTTACTGCCTAATTTCTATATGCCCGATTATGGATCTAAACAAAACTCTCCGGTTTATATCCGAGGCATAGGAGCAAAAAAAGATGCTCCATCGGTGGGGTTTTATGTCGATGGAATTCCCCATTTTGAAACCTCAGCTTTCGATGTTGACTTGTCGGACATAAGTAGTATAGAGGTGTTTCGCGGGCCACAAGGCACCCTCTACGGACGTAACTCCATCGGTGGAATTATCAATATATACACCCATTCACCCCTTGATTATCAAGGTACACGTTTTCGGTTGGGATATGGCAGTTACAATGATATTCGATTGATGGCTTCAAACCATACAAAGGTAAACGAACAACTGGGCTTATCCATTAGCGGCAATTACCACCACAATGATGGCTTTTTTACAAACCTGTATACCCATAAGAAAGCGGACAAGCTTGATAATGGAGCAGGACGAATCGGACTGATATGGAAACCTGCAGCCCATTGGACCACCCGTTTCATAACTTCCTACGAGTATTCGAATCAGGGAGGATATCCATACGGATTGTACAATGCCGATAACGGAACAACAGAAGCCGTAAACTACAATGATGAAGGACTGTATCGACGAAATCTGTTGACTTCCGGGGTTAATGTACGCTACGATGGTTCCCGCATTAGTTTCAACAGCCAAACCTCCTATCAGTATATACAAGATAAAATGGGGATTGATCAAGATTTCTCGCCCCGCAATATATTCTACGGGCAAAACCGGATACGACAGCATATGTATTGCCAGGAATTTACAGCAAAATCTGTCAATAACAGTCGTTATCACTGGATAACGGGGCTTTTTGCTTTCCGGCAAACGGTAGATAGGAAAGTTGACCTCAGTCGTTTTACAGATACCACCCGGCATCTTACTAATAGTGAGATCCCCACTCAAGGGATTGCTTTTTATCATCAATCCACACTCGATCTGTTCCAAGGTTTGTCCTGCTCTGTGGGTTTACGTTACGATTATGAACAGGCCCGATGCGATTTTTCCAAAGTGCAACAGCCGTTGGATGGTAAAGGAGAAACAAAATCTCTCGGACAATTCGACAGATCCCTTCACTTCAGCCAGTTTACTCCCAAGTTCAGCTTGCAATATCTCTCATCCCACAATCAATTGCTTTACGCTTCCGTATCCAGAGGATATAAAACCGGAGGATTTAATGTTTCTTTCCTCAACGATGACGAGTATATCTATTCACCCGAATATAACTGGAACTACGAAATAGGCGCCAAGCTATCTTTCCTGAATGGTCGACTGACAACCGACTTAGGATTGTTCTATATAGATTGGCGCAACCAGCAGATAACCAATACTATTCCGGCTGTAGGTAATATAATCCGAAACGCCGGTCGCTCTCGCAATAAAGGCGTCGAAATAAGTTTGCAGGCTCGTCCGGTAAATTCATTGGTCGTACATATGAATTATGGATATACAGATGCCCGATTTGTTCACTATAAGAAAGAAGAACGTGGCACCCTAAAAGATTATGGGGGTAATTACCTGCCTATGGTCCCCTGTCACACCTTCTCTTTAACAGCCGGATATACATTCTACAACATCTGCTCCTGGATCGACCGCCTTACACTCAATGGTGGCGTATCGGCAACAGGCCCAATCTATTGGTACGAAGACAACCAAGCCAAACAAAACCTGTATGCACTGGTCAATCTGAAAATTGGTGCGAGTAAAGGAAACTTTACGTGGGAAGTCTGGAGCAAAAACCTCACCAATACCGACTATCTGAGCTACTACTTCGTGACAAGCAAAGCCTATGCGCAAAAAGGAAAACCCATCACCCTGGGGACATCTGTCAGCGTCCGTCTTTAATCAAGCAACATCAAAAAATGGAAATAAACAGATTTTTCCCACTATCCCGGAAGACACTGAACCTTGGTACGTTTTTCTGTCTATATATCGCACAGGCCATCCCGATGAGTTTCTTCTCTACTGCCATACAAGTATTGATGAGACAGGCTGATTACTCTCTTTCGTCCATCGCCTTATTACAGCTTATCAAACTTCCATGGATATTGAAGTTTCTTTGGGCACCACTCATCGACCGGCATTGCATCACCATGAAAGACTATAAACGCTGTATCATTTCATCCGAAATAGTATATGCTTTACTGATCCTTTTAGTAGGGCTACTCGACATCCAGACAGACCTTTACCTCATTATCGGATTGGTGTTTCTATCACTTGTAGCTTCAGCTACACAAGATATAGCCACAGACACACTTGCTGTACTTTCTTTTGACAAGCGGGATAAAAGTTTGGTCAACAGTATGCAATCAATGGGTAGCTTCGGAGGTACATTAATAGGAACGGGCGTGCTGCTTCTTGTTCTCCAACACTATGGCTGGCATGCAGTGATACCGTGCTTATGCATTTTCGTACTATTGGCAGTGATACCGTTACTGAAGAATAAGCGCATGAAAATGACTGTCAAGGAATCTGCAAAGCGAGCACGACTTACCGATTTTATATGGTTCTTTGCCCGCCGCAGTATCTGGAAACAAATAGGATTCCTACTACTTTACTACGCCAGCATTATCGGCATTTTATCGGTACTGCGTTCTTACTTGGTTGATCTGGACTATTCGATGAAAGAGATAGGCATTATGATAGGCATCGTAGGTACCGGAGCCGCTTTCGCATCATCTTTTCTGGCCGGATTACTGGTTCGCAAAATCGGACGATATTATTCCAGAATACTATTCGCGATATTCATTCTGTTTACCACACTCTATTTTATGTGTATTTCGTGGACGCCTCCCTCACTCCCAATGCTCTGTTTGGGCATCGTACTATTGTGGAGTGCCTACGGTATGGCAACCATTGTGGTATATACCACTGCCATGGATTGTGTACGCAAAGGATGCGAAGGAACTGATTTTACCATTCAAACTGTACTCACACACCTAAGTGGTCTGCTTATGGCCTTTCTTAGCGGAGTGGTGGCCGACAGGGTTGGTTATCACGGTCTATTTATCTTCGAAGTCGTATTGGCTTCCATATCGCTGATCTATATCTTTTGTTTCTTCAGAAAAGAATCTCAAACTATTCATTCTTAACACATATGTATACTGAAATAATCAATAAATACAATGTACCGGTACCCCGATACACCAGTTATCCACCGGCCAATTATTTTGAACCGTTTACCAACAGCCGCTACCTGGAGGCTGTGCAGCAATCGAACAAGGTTTCAGAACGTGCGTTATCGTTTTATCTGCATATCCCGTTCTGTCGACACTTGTGTCACTATTGCGGATGCAACTCATATCCTATGGCACGTCCCGAAGTCATTGAATCCTATGTAAAGGCCTTGCACCAGGAGATGGATCAAATTCTTCCTTTGTTGGACAAAAGCCGCCCGATCGCACAAATACATTATGGAGGCGGAAGCCCCACAGCCATTCCTATAGCCTTGATCAAAGAGCTGAATGCTCACCTATTATCATCATTCCGGATGATCGATCGTCCGGAAATAGCCATTGAATGCCATCCCGGATATCTTTCTGAGAAAGATTGGCTACAGTTAACCGAATGTGGTTTCAACCGTGTCAGTATTGGCGTGCAAGACTTTAACATCGAAGTCCTGAAAACAGTGAATCGCCGCCCTTCCTTAGTAGCGATGGAAGATATCTTTGCTCTGCTACGTGAAAGGGGGGTAAGCATCAACCTTGACTTTCTTTATGGCTTACCCAAGCAAACAGTAGAGAGCTTTGCCCGTAGTATAGAGCAAGCCATTTCCTTATCACCCGACAGACTGGTCACATTCAGTTACGCCCACGTGCCTTGGATCAATAAACGACAGTTGATTCTGGAGAAATCAGGTCTACCCGATAATCGTGAAAAACGGAATATGTTTGACACTGCTGCCAAGCTATTGCTTGAATCCGGTTATCAATCTATCGGAATGGATCACTTTGTACGCCCAAACGATGAACTGAGTATCGCCATGCAAACCAAAAAATTACACCGCAACTTTCAGGGTTATTGTACCCGACGCACTACTGCACAGGTATATGGCTTGGGCGTAACTGCTATCAGCCAACTCGAATCGGCCTATGCTCAAAACACGAAAGATATTCTCCACTACATCGAGACTATCGGCAAAGGCGAACTATGTATTACCAAAGGCTACGCCCTTTCTCCAACCGAGCAATTAACCAGAGAAGTGATTGAAACCTTAATGTGCAATGGATGCATCGATTGGAAAGCTCTGTCAAACCGTTTGCACGTATCAGTACCGACTCTAAAAGCCGCTACAGCCTATGATGAACAGAAACTGTCGGTCTTTGCCAATGACGGGCTGATTTACTATACTGATGACTATCTTGAGATGACAACCGAAGGTTCGGCATTTGTACGCAACGTAGCCGCTTCACTTGACAAGCTTATGCTCCATACCCCACATTCATATTCAAAACCTTTGTAAAAATGAACCAAGCAGAAACAAAAAATTATCGTTTGCGAGACACGATTATCATTGGTGCAGGTCTCACCGGACTGACTATCGCCTATTACCTCACTCGCAAGGGATGTGATGTCGAAGTAATCGAACAACAATCCCGCACGGGCGGTCAGATATGTACCTACCACGAAAGTGGCTTCACCTTCGAAAGCGGACCGAATACCGGTATAATCGCTCACCCTGAAGTAGCCGAGCTTCTCGAGGCACTCTCTCCAATCTGCCGTTTAGAAACAGCCCGCGAAGCTTCCAAACAACGTCTTATATGGAAAGGTAATCGTTTTCACCCTCTCCCCTCGGGACTGTTCAATGCAATTACCACGCCGTTGTTCAGTACAAAAGATAAATTAAATATCCTATGCGAACCTTTCCGCTCAAGAGGAAACAATCCTGACGAAACCATTGGCGAACTGGTACAACGTCGCTTGGGCACGTCTTATCTGCATTATGCGGTAGACCCGTTCATTTCGGGTGTCTATGCCGGTGACCCCATGCGGTTGGTCACCCGTCACGCCCTCCCTAAGCTTTATCAGCTTGAACAGACCTATGGCAGCTTCATTCGCGGTGGCATTGCAAAATCGTTTTCACCCCGAAACCAACGCGATCGACTGGCCACACGAAAAGTTTTCTCTACCCATGGAGGCCTCAGTAATCTGACAGGAGCATTGGAACAGGCCATTGGAAATAAACGATTCTCATTGGGAGCTACCTCAACATCCCTGATACCTTGTGAGCGTGGTTGGTTGGTTTGCTTTACAGATGCCAACGGAAAGGTCGATCAAATTCGTTGCCGGAAGGTGATAACCACCATACCTGCCTATGCCCTGCCTCCACTTCTTCCTTTTATCCCCACCGAACAAATGAACCGGATTAGCAATCTTACCTATGCTCCCGTTATGCAAGTCTGTGTGGGTCTGCGTAATACTTATGGAAAAGAGTTCCCTGCCTTTGGGGGATTGGTTCCTTCCTGTGAACAAAAATCTGTTTTAGGTATTCTGTTTCCATCGGCTTGCTTCAGCAACCGTTCTCCAAAGGATGGCGCCTTGTATTCATATTTCCTGGGCGGAACAAGGCATCCCGAACTCCTGACAAAAAGCAATGACGAAATTACCACGTTAATTGGCACTACCATGCACGAGATGCTGAATTATCCTGTTGGAATAGTACCCGATCTGATACGCATCTTCCGGCATGAAAAAGCCATTCCCCAATACGAAAGCAGCAGCGCCGACAGGTTTACCACAATTAACGAACTACAAAAGCAATATCCCGGATTGGTATTGGCAGGAAATCTCAAAGGAGGAATCGGTATGGCCGACCGCATCAAACAAGCTGTCGAGATTGCCCGCGAAAAATAAGCCTTTCTTATCGCCTATCTATATTTACAAACAGTCTGAGAAAATACCTATCAATCCTTACGACACTACTTAAAAGAAAGGATTGGGAAAGATGAAATTCATTTTCCCAATCCTTTTAAAGGTATTTATCAATACCATAATAATAACCTTTAGAGCCTCTTTAACTTTTTGACAGGAACATCAGATTTTCTTTCCTATGTAGAACACATACCCATAATATTCCTTATACTTATAGTAAAGTTGGGTCTCATGACGCTGGTTGGCAATAAAATCCACAGCAGCTTTATTACCGGCATATTTTTTCAGAAAATTCTCCTGGGCTTCTACTTGTGGAGTATAAAAATGTTCTATCCAACAGTTTTCAGGTAAAATAAAACAGGCAACAGGGATATACCCGGCCCTTTGCATTTGGGCAACCTTATTGGGAATAGTATCTATCTCAGGATAAGCATCCATCCAGAAATCATTAATCTCGGCAGGCCGTTTATCAGTAAACCAGGAAACTTCTGAGACAGCGATATAGCCCCCTATTTTCAAATATTGCCACCACTCTTTCAGCCCATGCTGAAAACCTATATTATAAATTGCTCCTTCGGACCAGATCAAGTCCAACTCTTCTCTACTGAATGGAAGATTGTCCATTGAACCTACAATTCCCTTTACCCGATCTTGTAAGCTCAACTGACTGGCATGGTAGTTGAAAATGTCTATAAAAGCAGGAAACAAATCTAAACCTATGATTTGTCCGGATGTATGCCCGGCTAATGTCATTGTCTGAGTGCCTGTACCACAACCAAGATCAGCTATACGAGAATTTTCGTTCAGATCCTCAATAAAACTAAGAGCTTTAATGGTCACTTCAGGACTGCCAGGCCCCTGTCGTTTTATACTTGAGAAATATTCGCAGATTAAATCGAAATCGAATTCGTGAATTGATTTATTATCGTTATTCATGATGCTTTAATTTATTAATGTATATATATGAAAATATCTCAGACAAAAAATATGCCTGAGCCAGAATTGCAGCATAACCTCAAACTTACGTTTAAAAGGTTATTTACTTCACGGAATCCTTCTTAAGTTTAAACATCCAAACTTTTTTTAGTAGAACGCAAAGATAACCACAATTTTTATTATGACAACAGTTGGAACAAGTTTATCTTATAAGTGTTTTCAAACCATCTGGTAAACATAATGCAATAATACTTTTTAATCCGTAATAAAGGTAATAAAAGCTGTAATCCATATCCTATATCAACGAACAAAACCGACTATTTTTGCATTTGAATCAAAAAGGCAAAAACAACTGAATGATCAGTCTAATGCCGGTAAATGTGTAATCTAATAATATATGATTATGGAATATGTAAAACTGAACAATGGCATTGAAATGCCGATTTTAGGGTACGGAGTATATCAAGTAACTCCCGAAGAGTGTGAAAGATGCGTATCAGATGCTATCAGTGTAGGGTATCGGCTGATCGATACAGCCCAAGCCTATGGAAACGAAGAAGGCGTGGGAAATGCCATCCGAAAATCAAACATTCCCCGCAAAGATCTATTTATCACTACGAAAGTTTGGATATCGAATGCAGGCTACGAAAAAGCAAAGGCATCTATTGAGGAATCTCTGCAAAAATTGCAAACCGACTATATCGATTTGCTTTTGATTCACCAACCTTTCAATGATTATTATGGCACTTATCGCGCCATGGAGGAAGCAAACAAAACAGGTAAAGTGCGAGCTATCGGAGTCAGCAATTTCTATCCCGACCGCTTTGTCGATCTGGCAGAATTCTGCGAGATAAAGCCAGCGGTGAATCAAATGGAAACCCATGTATTCAATCAACAAAGAAAACTACAGGAAGTCATGCAGGAATACGGCACAGAACTAATGGCTTGGGGACCGTTTGCCGAAGGTCGAAATGATTTTTTCACCAACGGGACTTTGGCCGCCATTGGTGTCAAATATGGAAAGTCGGTTGCACAAGTTGCTCTACGTTTCTTAATCCAGCGTGGCATAGTAGTAATACCCAAGTCTACACATAAAGAACGTATGATTGAGAATTTCAATGTCTTTGACTTCAGTTTGACAGAAAGAGAAATGACGGTTATAGCCGCACTTGACAATGAAAAAAGTCTATTCTTCTCACATTATGATCCGGAAATGGTAAAATGGCTGATTAACTATGTGAAATAGCTGCAAAGTATATATCTGTATCTACACTTGACGATTGACATTATACAAGCAATATCCTCAGATCCTGATCAGAAAATCGTAGAAAGTCCATTTTGACTAACTATTCATTTTTCAAAAAACAGCGAAACAGGAATGAATCGGCAAGTAAGATGCAAATATTCCGCATATTTATAGGATGAAAGCCGGAAGTCGTTAACAAGAAGTTAACATCGTAAAAATAAAGAACGAACTTCTTATCAAGAGAAAATTAATATCCTGAAAACAGAAAGTTAACTTTCTGTTTTCAGGATATTAATTTCAGAAAGCAAAACAAGGTCAAGTCGTGAGAAAAATGATAAACCGAACCAAAAAAAGGCAATTTTCTTCCAGAATTCAACTATAGATGAACATCTGGAGAATAGCATTTTGGAACCATTCCGCTATTTCAGCATTCAATTTTATTACAACATTCGTCAATTGCCCTTCATCGTGGGCACAATATTTCCCAAATGCAAAACGCATGAATTATGCTATTGCAAAATCCACGCGTTTTTATTCTATTTGTCATCGTCAGTCCGTAAAGAAACGTCTCTCCGCATTTCTAAAATACAAAATGACAGATTACTTTTCCGTTACACCACTCATTGTTTTCAATGCTACACTCAGCAATGTCTCATTCGTATTACCAAAAGGCAGATAAGTGCTTAAATAAGAATCCTCGTTATATTCATATGCAGGTTTGAAACCGTTGACATAATCCGATTTTTCTTGTACGTTGAATACATTACATACAGCTAAATTCAGGATGAACCGATCCGTAGGATGAACAAAAGGCTCTGTAGCAACATATTCTCCCGCAGTTTGAGTTCCTATCAATATCACCTTCATATAAGGGTTAAGGCAATTGATAACCATCTCCGCAGCTCCTCTCGTAGCATTGGTAGTCAATACATAAACAGTAGATAAGTTGAGATTTGCACCCGACTGGATAAGTTCCGGATTGAACGTCAGATCCTGATTCGATTCTACACGTTTATCATTATACCTCAATAAAGCAAGCAATTGATTCATTTTATCAGCCGGTGCAAGCATAGTGCAGAGCAGCTGTACACAATCTAAACTGCCACCGGTGTTATATCGGAGATCTAACACAAACTCATTTACACCATCTGTCTGGAATTTCCGGAAAACTTTCCGTAAATCGTCATTATAGGCCTGGCTATCCGCTGTTGATCCCGCTTTAAACTCATTGTACATCAGGTACCCAACCGTTTTTCCATCCCAAGGGATAACATCGAAATAATGGACAGGCTTATCGGTCAAAGAACGTGAAGCAGATATCGTTGTGTCCCCTATCGATACGACACTACCTGTTGTTTTGCCATCTTCCCCAACTACCTCTTTATATGCACCTATTTGAAGTGTCCGGACACCTCCTTGTTGCAATTCCGGCTCTACCTTTTTGGTGATATAATCTCCATCCAGCATCATAATCCAATGTCCACGCTTCAATCCGGCCTCTTCGGCCGGTGACCCTGGAACAACATAAGAAATCAGAGCATTATAAGCCGTATCGTTATCAAGCACTTTATATAAGCTATAATCGAAGCCATAGCTTGGGATAGGCTCGTCAAGCAGAGAGTCGATATTACTGAAGCCCTTATCCATGGAAGCAACAGCCTTTTTTAGAAATTCTGCCGGCTCCTGAAAATAATCCGGAGCGGCAGGTGAAGGCATGTCTTTATACCATAAATACTCCTGACGCATCACACTATCTATCCAAATGTCACGTCCCGTCTCCGGATAATATTCCGGCCAGCGGTCTACACCACAGGAAAAAAGACTTGTCAGTATAAGGGTTCCCAATAAGGGAAGTATCAATAGTTTTCCTCTTTTCATAATCTATCGGCAATCATAATCTGCGCAAATGTAGTGAATACTTAGCTTTCATACCACTATTACGATATAAAAAAACTATCTTTGCTTTCATTCAATAACCGGATATAAAATACAAAACACCTTATTACTATGATTGTACAAAATTTAAATTTTGATAAAACGGTTACATTGGCAAAAGCCAAAGCTGAAAAAATGATAGAAAACGGACTTTATTCACGTTTTAGGTTATCCGATAAAGAAAGATTGGATAAAGCTCTGTTAGGCTGCATCGGAGAGTTAGCATTCCAACAACATTTAAGTAATCTGGGAATTCCATTCGAATTGGATCATACAGACTTCCAATCCCATCATACCGATGAATTTGACGTAAAAGTAAACGGTGCCAAAATAGATATCAAAGTGGCAAAGAAAACAACCGCCAATCCTCCATCCGACAACTGGACCTATGGTTATCCACAGGAACAGCACCCCGAAACAAAAGATTACGTCGTTGTAGGGTGGGTAGACTTCAACAGAAAAGAAGTTGGCTTTTATGGTTGGATCAGAGGGGAGCAAATAGTAAGATTTAAAGTTGTCACCCGCAATTCTTATGCCAAGTACCCTTATCTGACACCTAACCATGAATTCAAATGGGGATGTCTCACTAAAGATTTGAACGAGATTTTGAAGTAAAACTATTAGATTATCCCTGAAAAACACTCTTCATTGAAGTTTTTTTCATTTTTCTCCAGAAACTCGTAGGGTATTCTCTGTTTGAACGATCTTATATATAGGAAGCAAACTATTATTCACCCTTCAAACTCTGAAAAAGATGAAAACGCAATGGATAAAATCAATCGGATGTGTACTGGCAGTTTTGATTCTGTCAGGTGTTATTCCACTGACAGCACAGGACAATGTGGAAAAATATACGATAGTCAGTGGTGTAATCAAGGATAAATCGAATAAAAAGAAGCTGGAGCATGTCAATGTCTCGATATCGGAAAGTAATATCGGTACCATCACCAATACTGACGGAGAATTCTCTTTAAAAATTCCCGAATCGATTCAAGCTAAAGACATAGAAGTTTCGCATATCGGTTATCTCAATACCCGAATCCCCCTGAAAGGAGAAAGCCTCACGGAACAGACCATTTGGCTCTCTCCTTATGCCAACTTACTCAGCGAGATTCTGGTACGGGCCAGAGATCCACGAAGCATTGTGGAAGAAGCACTTCGCAAGATTCCAACCAACTACAGTCCGAAAAGCAATATGCTCAAGGGATTCTACAGGGAAATTGCCCAAAAAGGACGACGGTATATCAATATATCGGAAGCCGTAATAGACATTTATAAAACACCTTACAATGAAACAGCCGAACGAGACCGGGTTCAGATTTCCAAAGGACGCAGACTGCTAAGCCAAAAGCAAAGCGATACACTGGCTGTAAAATTACTTGGAGGTCCCAATATGGCCATTTATATTGATGTAGTAAAGAACCCTGATTGCCTGTTGGCTAAAGAAGATTTATTGTTTTACGAATTTCGTATGGAAGACCCGACCAGCATCGGTGACCGGTCACAGTATGTCATCAGTTTCCGCCCTAAAGTAAAGTTGTCTTATCCTCTGTGCTATGGTACACTCTATATTGACAAGGAACGCCTTTCGTTCACGCGGGCAGAGTTCAATCTCAGTATGGATGACAAAAACAAGGCGACTCAAGCTATTCTGAGGAAAAAACCTTTCGGACTGCATTTCAAGCCGGTAGAAGTATCCTACCTGGTATCGTACAAGAATCAGGGAGACGTTACTTATCTGAGTTATATCCGGAACAACATTCGTTTCAAATGTGACTGGAAACGCAAACTCTTTTCTACCAATTACACGATCTTATCGGAAATGGTAGTGACAGACAGGGAAGAAAACAACATAACAGCCATTCCCTATAAAGTCGCTTTCAAACAAAACCATGTATTTTCCGACAAAGTGGATAACTTTACCAATGACAACTTCTGGGGAACTTATAACATCATAGAACCCACCGAATCATTGGAACATGCGGTAAACAAACTGAAAAAGCAACAGAAACAGTAACCACTTTTTTAGTATCTTTGACGAATTCTAACTCCCAACACACCCCGATATGCTGAACGACGTATTCGTACTCACTCAAATAAAAGAAGGAAATATAAAGGCGTTTGAAACATTATTCCGCCAATATTATACTCCGCTTTGCCTGTACGCCGCCAGCATAACGGGAGAAACAGACGTAGCAGAAGAAATTGTTGAAGAATTGTTCTATGTACTCTGGAAAGACCGTGAGAAACTTGAAATCTTTCATTCTATCAAGAGTTATCTCTATCGGTCTGTACGCAACCGTTCCATCCAGTACTGCGAACACCAAGACGTAAGAAAACGCTATCAGGATGCGGTTCTATCTATTCCGGAAAATGTGGCTTCAGCCGATCCACAGGAACAGATTGAATACAAAGAACTGCAACAGCTGATAGACAAAACCCTTAAAAAATTACCGGAGCGCCGTTTCCAGATCTTTCGCCTGCACCATACAGAAGGAAAGAAGTACTCTGAGATAGCTTCCCTCCTCTCACTATCGGTGAAGACTGTGGAGAAAGAAATGACCCGGGCACTCCAAACATTACGAAAAGAAATTGAGAACTATATTCAGACATCATGAATCGAATAGAAAAAAACAAGATCAAAACAGACCGAGCGTGGAACAAGTTATATAATCGCCTGGAGACAGATGGGCTGCTACCTGCCGAGGGGCACAGCTCCGCCATACGTCCGGTTGTATGGATCAGCACAATATCGATTGCAGCAATCATATTCCTATGTATCTATCTGCCCATAACATTACGAACCGACAGCCAATCATCTACCGGTGAGTTACTGGTCAAGGCCAATAAAGAAGAGAACATACTGGTCACCACTCTTGAAGATGGTTCTGTAGTCTATCTTTCCGGACAAACCTCATTGCAATATCCTAAACACTTTTCTGAAAAAAGAAGAGAGGTAAGCCTAAAAGGGAATGCCCTTTTTGATGTAGCGGGCAATCGTGCACGTCCTTTCTTCATTGAAACCGGAAAAGTACAGATTGAGGTGATAGGTACAGCCTTCCATGTAAAAAACAGTGGTAATTCTCCATTTGAGTTATCCGTCCAGCGAGGCGAAGTAAAAGTCACTCAAAAACAGAACGGACAAGAAATACACGTCAAAGCAGGAGAAACTGCCACTTTATTACAGAATAAATGGCACCTGACTGCAACCAAAGATTCCAAACAGTTTGCCCGTTATATGCAAAAGATGTGCTTTAAAGACGAACGGCTGGACAATATCCTGCATGCCATTAATCTACGCCAGTCAGAAATCCATTTAGAGAGTTCCCCGGAATTGGACGAACATTTGCTGACAGTTTCTTTTTCGGATGACTCCCCTGAAAAAATGGCCGAATTAATTAGCATGGCACTGAACCTGAAGTGTACACGTAAGCATAATGTAATCACTCTTACTAAGTAGCTCCGGAACTTAAAGAAGAAAAAGAAATGAAAACTTTGAAAAGTCTCTCCCTGCAATATTTATTCACTTGTCTGCTATTGTTTATGGCAGTTCGGGTGAAAGCAGACGGCTCCGGTATCTTCGACCGCATCATCCGGCTTCCAAGAACTGAAGCAACAGTCTATCAATCTTTGGCCAAAATAACAGAAGAGACAGGATATCTGTTTATCTATGACAGCAAACTGATTGACAATGAACGTAAGATAAAATTAAAAGGCGGAAAACGAACCGTACGTCAGGCCATTTATGACATCATCGGCAGCGACAGTCTTCAACTCCGCTCTGTGGATAAGCACATTATTATCAACCAACCGGAAACCATAGCAACAACTGAACGGGAAGCAAGCTCGCACAAAGACAACACATTCTTTTTCACCCTTGAGGGAATATTAATAGACCAACTTTCCAGAGAACCGATTCCCTATGCTACCGTAAGTGTGCAGGGAACCTCTATCGGCAGCGTTAGCAATCAAAATGGAAGTTTCAGACTTAATCTGCCCGACTCTCTCCAAAACAGGCGGATTCACTTTTCACATCTGGGCTATGTGCCACAAACGACGGACGCTTCCCTCCTTGCCGGACGAAGCGGTACTTTTGCATTAGAACCCAAAGTAATTCCTTTGCAGGAGGTTATCGTACGTATTGTCAACCCGGTACGCCTGTTGAGAGAAATGCTCAAATTGCGAAAAAAGAATTACTCACAAAATCCTGTCTACCTGACTTCTTTTTACAGAGAAGGAATCGAACAAAAGAATCGGTTTGTCAGTCTGACAGAAGGAATCTTCAAGATATACAAAGCTCCTTCGGACGATCCGGAGAAGGCTGATCAGGTGAAGTTACTGAAAATGCGACGCATCACCAACCAAGCCGTAAAAGACACTTTAATTGCTAAAATGAAATCGGGTATCCACGCCTGTATCGAATTGGATCTAATCAAGAGTCTGCCCAATTTCCTACTTCCGGACTCCAAAGAGTGTGTATACGTTTATACTTCCAGCGATCTTGCCGTAATCGATAACCGGCTTGCCAACGTGATCTACTTCAAACAACATCCGGGCATCAAGACCCCATACTATTGTGGAGAACTCTATATCGATACTGAAGATGGTGCCTTGCTACGCGCACAATTCGAATTGATTCCCCGGTATATACACAAAGCCGCCAACATGCTGGTAGAAAAAAGAAGCCGCAATATCCGGATTATTCCACAAAAGGTAGTCTATACGGTATCTTATAAGCCCTGGAATCAAACGTATTACATCCACCATGTCCGTGGAGACTTACACTTCAAGATAAAACAAAGGAACAAATGGCTCAGCAATACAAACCTGCATACTTGGTTTGAAATGGTCACTTGTAAGATAGAAACGGGCAATGTCAGCCGTTTCGCTTACAGTGACCGACTGGCTACACATACCATTTTTGCAGAAACTCCATTTGTATACGACAAAGATTTTTGGGAGGATTTCAATATAATTCCTCCCGAAAAAAAGTTAAGTGAAGCCATCGAGAAAATTTCTTCAAAAATAGAAGAGACCGAAAACTGAAGACCATACAGATCTACTTTTTCTTGCCTACTCCTCGTTCGGCAATATAGACTCCACTTAAAATCAATGCCGATCCCAATAGAGCAACTATCGTGATTGTCTCGTCAATCACGATAGCAGAAGTCAGTAAGGTAATAAGCGGAACAACGTAAATATAACTGGTAGTGCAAACCACTCCCAATTGTTTCACTGCCGTATTCCACATAATGTAGCACAGCATCGAAGCAATCACTCCCAGAAAAAGCAGGTTTAAAACAACGACCGGTTGGAAAAGAATATGTGTATCCATCTGCAAAGGAGAGACAAAAAAGAGAGGTAAAAGGGTCAGCAGACCATAAAAGAAAACCTTCCGTGTTATGAACAACGTTGGATAATGAGTATTCATCCGCCTGAGAAGTAAACAATAGAAAGCCCACATCAATGCTGCCGCCAGAGTCAGAATATCGCCAACCGGACTAAGCTGCAGAATGAAACTGCCATTGAACACAACCAGTCCCACTCCAATGAGTGCTATCAAAGAGCCACCTACCAAACGGGCCTTCAATTTGTCACCTTTATAAAAGAAAGGAGCCAGCAGCGCTGTTAAGACAGGAGTTGTACAGATAATGAGTGATACATTTGAAGCAAGCGTCATCCCCAACGCAGTGTTTTCGGCAACAAAATAGAGTGAGCCTCCACACAATCCAAGCCCCACAAACCGCAGTTCGTCCTGCCAACTTTTGGCCCGTAACACACGGGGAGAGAAAAACCAGATACAGATATATGCCAATAAAAAACGGTAGAACAGAATATCGACAGGCGACAGACCATATTTTATCAGGACCTTGGTAGAAACAAACGTAGTTCCCCATATCATTACCGTCACCGCCGCCATCACGTGATACCATCCGGCCGTTTTTAAAGTTGTTTTCATATTTGCCCGATTTGCTATAAAATTTTCTCCGCAAAGATAAGGATTGCAGACGGAAGAAAATCGTATCTTTGCCATTCATTTTCCACAAAAATACCATTATGCAAGGAATCAAGAATCTGACTCAAGGTCCTATCAACAGACAACTGTTCAACCTGGCCATGCCCATTATGGCAACCTCCTTTATCCAGATGGCATATAGCCTGACAGATATGGCCTGGGTAGGACGCCTCGGAAGTGAAGCCGTCGCTGCCGTAGGCTCAGTAGGCATTCTTACATGGATGTCCGGTTCCATTTCTCTATTGAATAAAGTAGGTTCTGAGGTTAGTGTCGGACAATCCATAGGTGCACAAAATTACGAAGATGCCCGTTGTTTTGCTTCGCACAACATTACCATTGCACTTGTTATTTCACTCTGCTGGGGCGGACTGCTCTTTCTATTCGCCCGTCCCATCATCGGCATTTACGAGCTGGAAGCACACATCACCGAAAATGCAATTGCTTATCTGCGCATCATTTCTACCGGACTGCCTTTCATATTTCTTTCGGCGGCCTTCACCGGTATTTATAATGCGGCTGGAAGAAGCAAAATCCCATTCTATATCAGTGGCACCGGATTATTACTTAATATTATCCTCGACCCACTTTTCATTTTCGGTTTCGGATTGGGTACCAACGGAGCGGCCTATGCTACCTGGATTTCACAGGCAGCAGTATTCGGCATTTTCATCTACCAATTACGTTGCAGAGATGCTTTGTTGGAACGGTTCCCGTTTTTCACGCGGCTAAAAAAGAAATACACCCATCGCATCCTGAAACTGGGGCTACCGGTAGCTACTCTCAATACTCTGTTTGCTTTCGTCAACATGTTCCTTTGCCGTACTGCATCCGAACAAGGAGGGCACATCGGACTGATGACTTTTACGACCGGAGGACAAATAGAAGCCATTACCTGGAATACATCGCAGGGATTCTCCACAGCCCTAAGTGCTTTTATCGCCCAAAATTATGCAGCCGGACGAACGGACCGCGTAATAAAGTCATGGCATACGACTTTGTTGATGACTTCGGTTTTCGGTACCCTTTGTACCTTACTATTCGTCTTTTTCGGGAACGAAGTATTTGCACTTTTTGTCCCCGAGCAGGCTGCCTATGAGGCCGGTGGTATTTTTCTCCGTATCGATGGCTATTCACAGCTCTTCATGATGCTTGAAATCACGACACAAGGAGTATTCTATGGCATCGGACGAACAATTCCGCCTGCCATCATCAGTATTACATGTAACTATATGCGTATTCCACTCGCTATTCTGTTTGTCCGTATGGGCATGGGTGTAGAAGGCATTTGGTGGGCCGTGTGCGTCACTACAGTTGCTAAAGGACTGATATTGGCAGGGTGGTTTGCTCTGATTAAACGAAAAGTACTGTCACGCCCCGTAGTCTGAAAAGAAATTGTTCAACTCAGGCAACAAAAGTATATACCTTCTTGTTTTTCTTACAAGGCAAATGACAGGCTAACCAAATAATCTGTATATTTGCCATGTTTTTATAAAATGGAGGTATCCATTTAATTATTAACTATATAAAAAGAGCTTAATTATGAAGAAGATTAAATTTATGGCTTTGTTTCTGAGCATGGCCCTCGTTTTCGGAAGTTGTGGAAGCATGAACAATACAGCTAAAGGCGGTGTCATCGGAGGTGGTTCGGGAGCTGCTTTGGGAGCTATCATCGGTGGTATTGCCGGTAAAGGAAAAGGTGCAGCCATAGGTGCGGCAGTAGGTACTGCCGTAGGTGCCGGAGCAGGTGTGTTGATTGGTCGTAAAATGGACAAAAAAGCTGCCGAAGCTGCAAAAATTAAAGATGCGCAAGTGGAACAGGTTACTGATAACAACGGACTGGCTGCTGTAAAAGTAACTTTCCCGTCAGGAATACTTTTTGCATTCAATTCTTCCGCACTGAGCGCAGCATCCAAACAATCTTTAGCTGAATTTGCCAATATTCTGAAAGAAGATCCAACAGTCGACGTAGCCATTATCGGTCATACAGACAAAGTAGGTACTTATGAAGCGAATCAAAAAGTATCTTCCAACCGTGCATATGCAGTAGAAAATTACCTTCAGTCTTGTGGTGTTAAACCTTATCAATTCAAAAAGGTAGAAGGTGTAGGCTATTCGCAGTACAACGAAGCTGAAACACCTGAACAAAACCGTCGTGTAGAAATATTCATGTACGCCAGTGAGCAAATGATTAAAAACGCTGAGGCTGGTAAATAATAATTTCATAACGCACCCATAGGTGTTTTATGCCATGTGCCAATATACTGATTAATCCTGAATGATGGAGGATATATAAAATCGGTACATTGGCACATTCGTATACCGAACCAACAATACCACACACAATGAAACTCCGGAAACCCTTTCGCATTCTGCGTAACCTGATCCTCTTCTTTTTTATCTCCTCGATCGGCGCAGTCATTTTCTATCGATTCGTACCGGTATATGTCACTCCGTTAATGATTATCCGTTCTGTTCAGCAACTCACTTCCGGAGAAAAAGTGATATGCAAACATACATGGGTACCATTTAATAAAATCTCTCCCAGCCTGCCAATGGCTGTGATTGCTTCCGAAGACAATCGCTTCGCTTCACACAACGGATTCGATATGATAGAAATCAAGAAAGCGATGAAAGAAAACGAAACCCGGAAAAAGAAACGGGGCGCCAGTACCATCAGCCAGCAAACTGCAAAAAACGTTTTTCTTTGGCCTCAATCTTCATGGATAAGAAAAGGATTCGAAGTATATTTTACGTTCCTGATCGAAAGATGCTGGTCGAAAGAACGGATTATGGAAGTCTACCTAAACTCCATCGAAATGGGTAAAGGCATTTATGGCGCACAGGCAACAGCTAAATATAAGTTCAAAACTACAGCAGCCAAACTCACCAGGGGACAATGTGCCCTAATTGCAGCTACTTTACCCAACCCAATACGATTTGATTCGGCACGCCCTTCACCTTATATCAAACGACGTCAGGGGCAAATTCTGCGTCTGATGAATCTGGTTCCGAAATTCCCTTCTGCCGATAAGAAAAAAGAGCAAGGAAAAGATACGAAAAGCCCTCAAAATAAGAAAAAGAAAAAATAACAACTTTAAAATAAAAAGACGATTAATTTGATCACAGAAACATTGTTCAATAATAGCTCAAAAGTCTCAGATCATGTATACGGAGAAAAAACTCCTTAAAATAAAATAATATAAGAATAATAAAGAAGGCTGCCTCTGTGAATAGAAGCAGCCTCAGATTTATGTGAAACAGGAAATTACTGTTGAGGTCCCGTACCAAAAGCCGGTGCCTCTTTATCATACCAAACACGTTCTTTGCTCAACGTTACAGGCGAATTACTCATTTCGCCCTCATACGTATATCCCTGTGCTTGATAAGCTGCAATCGTAATGTCACGGAGCAAATCAGAATCAAGAGGTTTACTTACCGGGAAGCGTCGTGGAATTACGTACTGGTCGCCCAATAACGGATCGAAGTCCTGATATGGTAACAAGGTACTATTCTTCATCGGTACTCCCGAACGGCGAGCAGTAACAAACATATCCATCGGAAGCATCAGATAGTGAATATATTGCTGAATATAAACTTTCTCAAGGTCTTTACTCAAATCACCTGTCAGATGGTATGCATCATGTGACAGCATTTCATCAATCATGCCTTCTTTCAGGCTGATTGTCTTATCGTGTACATCGCCTGTGTAGGTTTTATCATAATAAGGAATATGATTCTTGGAGGAAACAAAATCATAACCACGAACAGACATCTCGACACCTGCACTCAAATACTGTTGTGCGGTCATCGGCAGATTGGCACCCAGCAATTTGAATTCCGCCAGCAGGAGGTTGGTTTCACCTGCAGAGAAGTACAGTCCGTACCAGCCGTATTCTTCCTTATCTTGTACGGGAGCTACATCGGGAACATCGGGGAATGTGTAAATCAACAGACCTTTAATATTTTCGGTATTCCGGTAGGCAATCGGAGTATAGGTCTTTTTCGCACCGTCTTTGCTCAGCAAATAGAACAACTCGTTGTTGGGGTCGAAATAGTCTTTGTACTCTTCCTTTTTATTGATATCTACCTGACAAGGAACTCCATAATAGCGTACCCAAGGCTCTCCGGGAGCTTTCCAACTCTCAAAGTGTTTCTTTCCGTCCGCATCGACCGTATAGTTCACATTGGCTTCTACATAAGACGGTAAAGCTCTTTTTTGATCAAAGAAACCTTGAACTACATTAGAGTTGTAATCGTTCTTCTGGAAAAAGTAAAACAAACGAGGGTCACGATTGCTCACCATAAAATCGATTAACTGCTTAGTTCCCGCACCAACGGAAATATCATTGTTCCAGTTATTGTCTCTTTTACCTTTATTGAAAACAAAATCATCATCGAGAGTTAAAATAAGACCGGCCGGATTCTGGGCAGCCTCATTCACGATGGCAATCGCACGAGCCTTGTCTTTATTAACCAGGCGTGCAGCAATTCTGAGTTTCAATGAGTTTGCCAATTTAGCCCATTTATCAAGTTTTCCTCTATAAATAAAATCCTGCGCGCCAAGCACGTCTTGCGGATTATTCTCCTTCAGATAGTTAATTGTCTCGTCAAGCTGTTTCAGCCAGAGTTCGAACAACTCTTCCTGTGTATCGTATTTCGGAGTCAGAGTCCCACCATAACGGGCCATTTCTGCCTCTGAATATTGACGGGATCCATACATATCCGAGTCTTCAAGTCCCAAGTACACCAGCATCGGATTACATAAATAAGCAATATATTCGTATTTTGCTTTTTCATCATCCGACATCAGACTGATCTGATGCTTTATTTCATTCGTATAACGAAGCACCTCGTTGACCTGATAGCCACAGCCGGTCTGAGTTACCATATTCAATTTGCTGGAGTTTCCACCTCCTGAGGCAGTTGCCTGCACCCAGGTAGACATTGCATCGAAACCGGCAAACCACTGAAGATAATCGGCCGGCTGAAAACTCATGGCGCATTGAGTAAATAAATAGCGTACGTTCGGTTTTGAGACTGTGGAGGGATTGGTATTCTGTCCGGCAAATTCGTCTTTACAAGACGACATCAGGAATCCTGTACCTACAACAGCCACAGCTGCCATATATAGATATTTTTTCATCATTTGTTTCATACTAAATATCACATTAAAGGTTTAGAAATCGACATTAATAGTCATCATATAATTAGCCGTGTAAGGTTCATAGCCACGGATACGGAACTCAGAAGCCGTATTACCACGAACACTTTCAGGATTCAGATGGTTAGGCAACGAGTTGTACAGGTATCCCAGATTACGCGCAGAGAAGCTCAATCCCAATCCCTGGGCACCAAACTTACTTGCCACTGATTTCGGGAAGCGATACGATAAGGTGATCTCGCGCAAAGCAATATAGTTCAACTCGTGTACCCAAGTGTCGAATATCGTATTCTGTCCCCAGGCCGCACGGTTTACATGATAAGTTCCGGCATGTGTGGGTTCCAATTTCCCTTCTGCCACCAACTGTTTGTAGGACATACCGCTTACATCCATTTTCGTTCCGTCTACAAGTGTTGCGAACGTACCATTCTTAAATACTCCGTCGGGGATAACACCATCACTATAAGAGATTCCTTTACTGTCACCATACTGGCTGGTCCAAGACAAACCACCATGTTCAGGATCACGCCATTTTAAAGAACTCTTGATCCATCCGGCCTGTGTACCATACAAGTTAGAGTAAGAAGCTACCAATCCTCCAAAACGCATGTCAGTAGCAATATGCAGACTCAAATTTTTCCAGGACAGAGTAGTAGATAAAGAGCCCAAAAAGTCGGGAGTCATTTTACCCACTTCCTGTACTTTTCCGCTACGTGCTTCGTAAGCTCCCCGCCAACTGTCATCCCACTCCAACAATGTTTCTCCTTTTTCATTTTTAGCCGGAAGAATGTCGGACATCAATAATCCGTAGTCGCCGCCTACTTTGGCAACCGAACCGATATGGTAATCGTAATCATTAGCATAGCCGCTCAATGCAATGTAGTCTGCCACATTTTCATGTAATGAGATAATAGTATTTTTATTCTTTGTATATGTCATTGCGACATCCCACTGCCAGTCTTTATTTTTGTACGGAGTGGCGTTTACAGCAATTTCAATACCTTTATTCTGAATATTACCAGCATTTATCAACTGAGTGTTCACACCCGAAATAGCAGGAACTTCAATCGACATGATCTGGTCTCTCGTATTTTCTTTATAATAAGTAAAGTCAAAGTTCAAACGGCTGTCAAACAAACGTAAATCCAAACCAACTTCCCAGGCATTCTTACGCTCCGGTTTCAGCTTCAAACTCTTCATTGTCTTATCGAGAGTGTTCACATAGATATTGCCATCATACATTTCTTTAGTTTCAAAGCCATATACCGAGTTCACATAATAGGGATCGGTATCGTTACCGACCTGTGCCCACGATCCGCGTACTTTGGCAAATGTAATCCAATGCGGCAAATCGAATGTTTCATTGAGCAGCCATGAACCGGATACTGACGGGTAGAAGTAAGAATATGTACCCATCCCGTTTTGATATACCAGAGAAGACGACCAGTCATTACGTCCTGTTACATCTAAATAAACCTGATTTTTCCATCCCAGATTCAAAGCAAAGACAGCAGACATCATTCTCTTTGTATTTGAAATGCTCGCTTCCGACTTTTTAGGGTTCTTTGAGTTGTCGACAAACCATTGTCCCGGTACTACCATACCGCCATCTGTATATACTTTATATGCTTCCGAACGACTTGTATAGTATTCATATCGTGCGAAACCACCTACGCTAAAATCTTGTATCTGCTTATTGACAGTAAATGTTCCGCCAAAGGTAGCCTGCTCTTTTGTGGTTTGCCCCATAGTATACTTACCGCCTTCATTTGCATATCCACTACCCAGTTGTTTTTCTTCAAACTTAGTGTAATAGTAATTCATATTGGCATCGGCTTTAAATCTCAGCCAATCCAGAATCTGCACATTCACTTCCATTTGGGGACGAACCACAGTCTCTTTCTGGGAATAATCGTATTTGTCAATCATGAAAAACAGATCACGTCCAGGAACAGAACCATATTTATCACCATAGCTTGTAGATGCCAGTCCACCATGCTCACCCAGATATTTATCACGGAAATAATTCACATCCAGCATCGGAGTCATAATGGTGCCGTTCGGATTGACGAAACGTTCTCCTACTGTTCGCGGAGAATTCTTCGGATTTGAGTTGGTGAAACTCATAGCAGCCGAAACTTCCACCCGATCACTGATTTTATGCGAACCTTTCAATAAAAACGAATAACGCTCGAATGTATTCTTTTCGCTGGTAGATCTTGCTTTCTTATAAGAAAGAGAAGTGTAATACGATGTTTTATCATTGCCACCGCGAATAGCCACATTCGTATTGGAGTTCAGCCCCAATTGATACAAATCCAGCATGTTGTTTTTATGGGGCGAATAATTGGTCCAGGTACCATCATAGTTGCGGATCGGCTGACCATCGTATTTAGGTCCCCATCCATAACTGCCTGCGCCTATTAGTGTCCGGTCTCCTTTATCATCGAGTTTGAACTGAAAAGGATCCCATACAGAACCATTGTTGTCCGTGTCTTTCCAGCCAGGCATCAACCCCACCCCATATTCAGTCTGGATATCCGGTGTCCGGTAAGCATGATCAATACCAAATGTTTGTGATACAGAAACTCCGAAGCCTTTGAAGCCTTTTCCCGATTTGGTGGTAATCACCACAGCTCCGTTTAGGCCACGTGAACCGTAAAGGGCAGTCGCAGCAGCACCTTTCAGGACCGAAACTGTCTCAAAGTCATCCGGATTAAGGTTCTTCAGTTCATTACCATAGTCATTGGCATTATTGTTTCCGGCATCCCAGTCCATTGTGGTATTTCCTGAAGTCGAGTTATCAAGAATAACTCCATCAATCACATAAATCGGCTGATTGTTTCCTTTCAAAGTAGAAGCACCGCGAATCTGAATCTTCGTTGCTCCGAACATACCTCCGTCTGACTGACGAATCTCGACACCTGCAACTTTTCCTTGTAAGGCGGCTACCGGAGAAATCGTATTGGCAGCTTTCAGGTCATCGCCTTTGACCTCGGTCACTGCATACCCTAAAGCTTTCTGTTCACGCTTCAACCCTAAAGCCGTCACCACAACTTCATCCAGTATCTGGGTATCTTCTTGAAGCACAACATTAATAACAGTTTTACCGCTTACTTTTACATCCTGTTTCTTCATGCCGATGTAAGAAAACTCCAGGACTCCGTCTGCAGGAACATTAGATAAAGTGTAATTGCCATCAATGTCAGTCACTGTACCGATCGATGAGCCTTTGACAAGTACACTCCCTCCGATAATAGGTTCACCGGTTCCATCTTTTACAATTCCTTTTACTGTTATATTCTGCGCAAAAGCAGTAACAGACAAAAAAGATAGAACAAGTACTAACACCTTTTTCATCAATTTTACATTGATAATTTTCGAGTTATTCATTCATTTTTCTTTTTTAGTTAAACAATATGTGTTAATTTAGGTTATAATAATAGTTATAGTTCTCTTAGAACTTGGTTATTCTTGAAAAATGTAAATTATATACAATATTAAATACTTTATTACGCTGTAATTTTACATTTGTCAATCAGATTTAGTTGTATATTTTAAAATAAGGAGTTGCCAATCTTATTTTGCGGAGTAAAGATAGATATAAAGTATCAAAATACAATAAATATACTATAATATTTTTAAATGCTAATTTCTACTTTTTTTTCTTCGCCATTCACCACCTTTCAGAATCCCTTTAAAAGTTACTGTAGCGTTTTTTAAGACTGAGTTCTAAGAGAACTTAGTTGATCCGTTTATATATCCATTCCAAAGGGATTTGAAAGATATGTGTCATTTCTCAAATTAACTATATATACGAAGTTTGATCACTATTTACAAGTAAAAGTTCCATCCAGATTTAGAAAATCGAAAACTAATTCTTATCTTTTTCTGAATATAAACCCAATATTTATTTACTATCTACGAAAAAGAGCCGGTAGATTTCTACCGAAACAAGATATTACAAATGTCATATACAACCCAAGCCTTATATAATAACTACGGTAGTAGTCGAAATAAAAAGAAAAGCAAATAAGACGGGAAACGAATCACCTAAAGATCGGACGGCCGGGACCGACCTTCCGGACAGCCGGGATTCAGCTAACGGAGTGCCGGGCTCCGGACATCGAAGCGTCGGGATAAGAACACCGGACAGCCGGGCTTCAGGAAGAAGAGAGGCTGGGTTTCGGAATGGCACTAAAAAACAAAGACCGCTCCGGTTTACACCGGAAACGGCCTTTATCCACTCTATAACAATACAACTTTTAAAACGTTATGCCGGTTCTTCACATCTTTCTACATAAGCCAAAGCATCACCTTTATTGACCAAAGCACCTTGCTTGGCACATACCTCGATGATACGTCCACTAAAATTAGCCAATACTCTATCATAAGTGTTCCATGGAGTAGCAATATAGCAAAATACATCATCCGGTTCATATTTATGCCCCACTTCAGGAGGCATGGAAGGCGATTCAACATCTATTTCCCAGATAATCCTACCCTTTTCCATCGCAGTGATTGGCTCTGCCTTGGCACGCTTCATCCTTTTCACATCTTCTTCGGAGAAACCTTGTTTGGCCAATGCCGCATCCTTGGCACGTTGCAGGTCTTCCTCAAACCTCTTCTTGGCTACTCCCGATTTATAATCACGATACTGCCTGTCATGCATGGCCAGTTCAAACAGTTCTTCATCATCGGGCCCGAACTCCCAACCATTCTCCTGCATCTCTTTACGATATTCATCAAGCTGGTCGGGATAGTTCTTCTGCGGATCTTCATCTGTAAATTCGTACCCCTTCTCTTTGGCCAATGCTACAATTTCCGGATCCAACGGGCCGGGTAAACGGCCGCTTTTACCCAAAATCATCCCCCAGGTATTATTGTCTATCATGCTCCAGCGTTCCTCACCTTTCACACGTGCCATTACATTCATTAATGCCACATTTTTCACATACTGGCTGAATGGAGTTACCAGTGGAGGATAGCCTAACTTAGGCCATACGTATTCCACTTCGTCGAACAACATCACAAGCAGATCGTCAATGCTGAGCTCAGGCTGATTATTACTCTTTAATATCATATTGATACCGGCATGCACACCCTTCAAATCGGCCATCATAGACCCCATCATTCCTCCTGGCAAGCCACATTTCAACAATAGGGAAGACATATGTTTGTTGGTCGGATCCATAAAGTAACCAAGGAAATCATCAATGAACTCCTGTGTCATGGCACGCGCCTTCATATAGGCTTTCATATTAATTTCAGGTACACGAAAACCGGCATCTTTCAGCATGGCCTGTACAGAAATCACATCCGGATGAACTTTTCCCCAAGACATGGGTTCCATAGCTACATCAATGATGTCGGCGCCATTCTCACAAACTTCAAGAATGGAGGCCATCGACAGCCCTGGTCCGCTATGACCGTGATATTGAATCAGCACTTCGGGATGGCGTTCCTTAATGGCTTTAGTCAATTGTCCTAACATGGCCGGACGCCCGACGCCCGCCATATCCTTCAGACAGATTTCGGGAGCACCGGCCTCAATCAGCTTATCAGCAATAGCCGTATAATATTCCACCGTATGAACCGGTGAAAAGGTGATACATAAAGTTGCTTGCGGAATCATCCCTCCCTCAAGCGCATAGTGTATGGAAGGAATAATATTCCTCACTTCATTTAATCCACAAAAAATACGGGTTATATCTACCCCTTGAGCATGCTTGACTTTATACATCAACCGACGAACATCGGCAGGAACAGGATACATTCGTAAACCATTCAGCCCTCGATCAAGCATATGGGTCTGTATTCCGGCATCATTGAAGGGTTTGGTGAAAGCCCGTACTGCTTTGTTCGGATTTTCACCATAGAGCAGATTGACCTGTTCGAAAGCTCCGCCATTGGTTTCCACACGAGCAAAACATCCCATCTCAATAATCAAAGGGGCAATTCGCACTAACTGGTCTACACGGGGTTGGTATTTACCGGACGACTGCCACATGTCCCGATATACGAGACTGAATTTAATTTCCTTTTTCATTGCCGTAAGTTATAAGTGATTTCACATTCATTAGGTTAACTTGTTATATTACAAATATACTGAGATATTTGACATAAAGACAAATTACACTCCCAAAAAGTTCTTATAAAAGACATGTTATATATCATATTGTCACAAAAATAAAGGAGCAAGGAGGGGGTCCCTCACTTACTCCTTCTTTTAAACAACTAAAAATCTACACTAAATCACTACCTAAAATCAATCTTTTTATTTCATAAATAATACCTAATTAAACAAAGTCCTTCAATTCCTGTTGCAGTCTCTGCCGGGTAAAAAAGATCCGGCTCTTAACCGTACCGAGTGGCAATTCTAATTTTTCAGCTATTTCACGATATTTAAATCCGGAAACATGCATTGAAAACGGTACTTTATATTCTTTAGGCAACGCATTTACTACACGGTGCATTTCTTTCAAGTCATAGGCTCCTTCGGTACTTTCAAATCCGGAGTCTTGCGGGAGATTCAGATGGAAGAGGTTGTCGGTTTGGTCTACATAAGTTTGGTCACGCACAACTTTGCGGTAATTATTAATAAAGATGTTGCGCATGATTGTATACATCCAGCCTTTAAAATTAGTATCCGGCATAAATTTATCTTCATTATCTAATGCTTTCAATGAAGTTTCTTGTAACAGGTCATTGGCTTCTTCGCGATTGGCTGTGAGTTTATAAGCAAAACGGAGTAACTCTTCTTGTACTCCTATCAGGTCTTTTCTAAAACTTAAACTTTTCATACGTTGCGGTTTTTAAGCGGTTAATATTTCGTTTCTTTCTCGATGATGCAAGTTTAAGGCTTATTTTAGATTTCAGTAGGGTAAATTTCACCAATCTTTGGGGTAAAAACTATCAAATGATAGTTTTTGGGTGCTATTTGACAGTTTTTGGGTGTTATTTTAGGAAGGATTCAATACACTTCGAGAGGTTTGTTTGATAATTAATGTTTTTTATTATGCGCTTTTTGTAAATAGAGACTGAATCACATACCTTTGGATCAAGTTTAACAACGCTAAGAATCAAAAGAATTATGAACTTACTTATCATTTTGGGGATTGTAGTCATCCTCGCCATTATCATTGCTTCCATGTACAACTCGCTGGTAAAACTGAGAAACAACCGTGAAAATGCATTTGCCGACATCGATGTACAGTTAAAGCAACGTCACGACCTTATCCCACAATTGGTAGATACAGTAAAAGGATATGCATCTCACGAAAAGGATACACTTGAACGCGTCATTCAGGCTCGCAACGGAGCTGTCAGTGCCCGAACAATCGATGAAAAGATTACAGCAGAGAATCAACTTAGTTCCGCCCTCGCGGGATTGAAAATCACCTTGGAAGCTTACCCCGATTTAAAGGCCAACCAAAACTTCCTCCAGTTGCAGGAAGAGATTTCGGACGTAGAAAATAAACTGGCTGCCGTACGCCGCTACTTTAACTCAGCTACCAAAGAACTGAACAATGCAGTACAGACATTCCCTTCTAACTTGATAGCCAACATGTTCGGCTTTCATAAAGAAATGATGTTCGATTTGGGTACTGAACAACGTGCCAATCTGGAAGAAGCCCCGAAAATCAAATTCTAATCCCCAGGAAAGTATATACACATGCAATACGTCGGAATACAGACACAACAGAGCCGGAATAACCTACGTTCCGGCATCTTACTGTTCCTTTTCCCTTGCCTGGTGGCAGTACTGACTTATTTGTTCAGCTACCTGCTCATCACTTTTACCGTGACAGATGATTACGGGCAATACGACACATTGGCAATGACCAATCAAATGTTTATTAACCTGATTCCTTATATTATAGGAGGCGTTCTGGTCTGGTTTATTATTGCCTACTTTGCCAATTCCAGTATTATCAAAGCAGCTACAGGGGCACGACCATTGGAACGTAAAGAGAATAAACGCATCTACAATTTAGTGGAGAATCTCTGTATGTCGCAAGGGATGAAAATGCCTAAAATCAACATAATCGATGACAATTCACTCAATGCGTATGCCAGCGGAATTAACGAACGTACTTATACGGTCACCTTATCAAAAGGAATCATCGAGAAACTCAATGACGAAGAACTTGAAGGGGTCATTGCACACGAGCTGACACATATCCGTAATCACGATGTCCGACTGCTGATTATCTCCATTGTATTCGTAGGCATCTTTTCGATGTTGGCACAAATAGCACTGCGCTCCGTTTATTACTCTTCGTGGACACGCAGCCGGAATGATAAAAACAATGGTGCCATCCTCATCTTGGTTTTAGCCATGATTGTAGCTGCCATCGGCTATTTCTTTGCCACGCTGATGCGCTTTGCCATCTCCCGCAAACGTGAATACATGGCCGATGCAGGAGCAGCAGAAATGACAAAGAACCCATTGGCTCTGGCCAGTGCTTTAAGAAAGATATCTGCAGATCCCGATATAGAAGCTGTGGAGCGCGAAGATGTAGCGCAGTTATTCATACAACATCCTGGCAAACAGGCTAAAAGCGCATTGAGCGGGCTAAGCGGGCTCTTCGCCACCCATCCGCCAATCGAAAAACGAATTGCCATTCTGGAACAGTTCTAACAGAAATATCCTCCCCATATAGACTCAAAAGTCTTCTTCGCCACAGGTTACACAGATTAAGCATTATGTAAACGACGATTTAAAATTCATTCTGTGTTAATCCGTGCAATCTGTGGTAAGTTTTGACATGCCCTCCTTTTTTATTCTTTGTGAAATCCCATCCGGTAAACACGAAATAATATTAAATCATTTGTCTGCTTTATACATTTTATCTTTTCCGACCGTTATCTTTATGTAAACATCCGAAAAACAACCATTGATATGAAAACAAGCAAATGTATCATCCTTCTGATGTTGCTCATCATCGGAACAGGAGTTTGCCCGCTTCAGGCCCAAAGCCGGAAAGAAAAGAAAGAGCAAAAAGAACAAACAGTAAAAGAGCTAATCGAATCGGAAAACTACCGGATTGACGTATCTACAGCATACCCACGCCGAGGGCATATGATTCCATTGACCTCAGTTTATTCCGTTATAGTTCGAAACGATTCGGTCTTTTCACAACTACCCTATTTCGGGCGTGCTTATTCTATTCCCTATGGAGGAGGGCAAGGACTGATGTTCAAGGCTCCGATTGACAAATATAATATGGTCATGGGCAAACGCGGAGCAGCAAAGATAAACTTCACCGCCAGAAACTCCGAAGATCAGTTCAAGTTTAGAATCACTATCTATTCCAATGGTTCGTCCAGCATAGATGTCGATATGCAGAATCGTGAATCGATCAGCTTCTCCGGTGATCTGATACTGCCGGAATAAAATTAGTATAAGTCTACTCCCCTTTCAGGATAGGCAAACAGATCTGATATTTCACAGCCAATGCGCGTACCACAAAAATGCAACAGCCACTGATGACCTGTGTTAAAGCAGCATCAACACCCAGACGGTCGAGTCCCCAATAAATGACTCCGCCAATAACGCATGCCATGGCATAAATCTCTTTACGGAAAATCAACGGAATCTCGTTGATAAACACATCGCGGATTACGCCACCGGCCGCTCCGGTCATTGTTCCCATAATGATGGCCACCCAAAAGGCATAGCCCAAATCGATCGTTTTGCTGATACCAACTACCGTAAATAATGCAAGCCCAATGCTATCGAAGATAAAAAACGTGTTGTGCATATGAATCAGATGCTTCCGGAAAAAGATAACCCACAGAAGGGCCAGCGCCGAACAGATAAGATAAATGGGATTCGTCATCCAGAACGGAGTAACGTCCAGCAATACGTCACGTATAGTACCACCGCCAATGGCAACAGCCACACCGGCTACATAAGCACCAAACCAGTCAAACTGTTTGGCAGATGCAAGACGAATGCCACTAATGGCAAAAGCAAATGTCCCGATAAACTCCAGAATCTGGATAAAGGTCGGAATCTGAAAGATTGTTGGCATATATCAAGTTTTTTGTGTGCAAAGAAACAAATAATTCCGCAAGAAAGTGTACATTTGTTCCTTGAAAATTGTAAGAATACGAAGATGAAGATAACGATTGTTGCCGGGGCTCGCCCTAACTTTATGAAAATCGCCCCTATCACCCGGGCTATCGATGCCGCTAAGGCACAAGGTAAACGCATTTCTTATCGCCTGGTTTACACAGGGATAGAGAATGACACCAGTCTGGATGCATCCTTATTTGCAGATCTGCATATGAAAGCTCCCGATGCCTATCTGGGCGTAAACGGCAATAACCCTACAGAACTTACTGCGGGAATAATGATCGCCTTTGAACGTGAACTGACGGAAAACCCTACGCACGTAGTTCTGGTAGTCGATGACCTCACTGCAACTATGAGTTGTGCGATCGTAGCCAAAAAACAAAATATAAAAGTGGCACATCTCGTAGCCGGCACCCGTTCGTTCGATATGTCCATGCCCAAAGAAGTCAATCGTATGATAACAGACGGACTTTCCGACTATCTGTTCACAGCCGGCATGGTGGCCAATCGCAACCTGAATCAGACAGGAACAGAAAATGAAACAGTCTACTATGTAGGCAACATCCTGATCGATACAATACGGTATAACCGCAACCGCCTGATAAAGCCAATATGGTTCTCTGTCCTGGGACTGAAAGAGCATGAGTACATCCTGCTGACCCTCAACCGCCATGTGCTGCTGAACAACAAAGAAAATCTGCGGAAATTGATAGAGACCTTACTTGAAAAGGCAAACGGCATGCCGATTGTGGCACCACTGCACACTTATGTACGCAATGCGATCAAAACTCTCGACATCACAGCTCCTAACCTGCACATCATGCCCACACAAAGCTATCTCTCTTTCGGGTATCTGATGAACCAGGCAAAAGCCATTATAACAGATTCAGGCAATGTGGCGGAAGAAGCGACCTTCCTGGGAATTCCCTGCATCACCCTCAACACCTATGCCGAGCATCCGGAAACCTGGCGCACAGGCACCAACGAACTGGTTGGTGAAGATCCGGCAGCATTGGTTGCCAGTATGGATAAACTGATGAACGGAGAATGGAAACAAGGCACCCTGCCCGAACGCTGGGACGGACGGACCGCAGAACGAATTGTACAAATATTATTGGGGGAATAATGCCGGATTCCCCCTCCTTACAGGACTCAAAAGATACACAAAAAAGGTTATATAGTCCGTTCAATCAAAAGGAATTTATTACCTTTGCAGTCTCACGATGAGATGAAGTGTGTATGAAACAACAATATTCTAAACTATTAATAGTAGTCTTCCTTATCCTCTCTGCACCACAGGCTTTTGCACAGTTGAAGGGAGTAATCACTGATTCTATTTCACATGAGCCGCTAATGTACATTTCCGTTTTCTATGAAGGAAAAGGCGTAGGCGGTATATCCAATGCTAACGGAGAATATCAGGTAGAAACCCGCAAAGGTTGGAACGAACTGACCTTCTCTGCAGTGGGGTATATCACCAAGAAAGTGAAAATTCCGGCAGGTGCCAAAGAACTGAATGTGGTGCTCTCACCAGATGATGTCACGCTGGACGAGGTGGTGATAAAACCTAAAAAAGAAAAGTATTCCCGGAAAAACAATCCCGCTGTGGAGTTCATGCGAAAGGTCATCGACCACAAGAAAGCTCAGAAGCTGGAAACCAACGACTATTATCAGTACAACAAGTATCAGAAGATGAAGATGTCACTCAATGACGTGACACCCGAAAGCCTTGAAAAAGGAATCTATAAAAAGTTTTCTTTCCTCAAAGACCAGGTTGAGGTTTCGCCTGAAACCAACAAACTGATTCTGCCTATTTCGGTGCAGGAAACGTCTTCCAAAACCATTTACCGGAAGGACCCGGAAAGCAAAAAGACCATAATCGAAGGTATGAACTCCAATGGCGTGGAAGAATTCTTCTCAACAGGTGATATGCTGGGTACTATCCTCAATGATGTATTTGCCGATATCAATATCTATGATGATGATATCCGCCTGTTGCAACGCCGTTTCGTAAGCCCAATCGGAAGCGGAGCCATCTCTTTCTATAAATTCTACCTGATGGACACTGTGATGGTGGATAAAGATAAATGCGTGCATCTCACCTTCGTCCCACAGAACTCTCAGGACTTCGGATTCACCGGACACCTGTATGTACTGGACGACTCTACCTATGCAGTGAAAAAGTGCACCATGAATCTGCCTAAAAAGACAGGAGTAAACTTTGTAGAAAATCTGGACGTCGTACAACAATATGAACAGCTTCCCAATGGCAACTGGGTGCTGACAGACGACGATATGACTGTGGATCTTTTAGTCATGAAAGCTATTCAGGGCATCCAGGTAAAACGAACAACCAAATATAGCAATTATGTCTTCGACCCCATCGAGCCACGACTTTTCCGTTTGAAAGGAAGTGTGATCAAAGAGGCGGACATGCTGACCAAAAGTGACGAGTATTGGGCCGGAGTACGCCAGGTGCCTCTAACAAAGACCGAGAGCAGCATGGATCTTTTCATGAACCGGCTGGAACAAATACCCGGATTCAAATATGTGATATTCGGAGCAAAAGCGTTGATAGAAAACTATGTGGAAACCGGGACCAAAGAACATCCGAGTAAGTTTGACTTCGGACCGATCAACACCATGATATCGAGCAATTATGTGGATGGTACCCGTTTCCGTCTCAGCGGCATGACTACCGCCAAGCTGAATCCCCACTGGTTCTTCAATGGATACGGAGCGTACGGACTCAAAGATAAAAAATGGAAATATGAAGGTAATGTGACCTACTCTTTCCGCAAATGTGAATTCTTCCCCTGGGAATTCCCGAAGCATTACATCTCGGCCTCCTACCGCTACGACGTCATGTCGCCAATGGATAAGTTCCTCGACACGGATAAGGATAACGTATTCGTAGCGTGGAAAACCACGACCGTCGACCAGATGTCATACGTACGGGACGCCACACTGAGATATGAAATGGAGACTTTATCGGGTTTCTCGGTTGCGGCCATGGCGCGACACCGGGAAGATACTCCGGCAGGCAAGTTGCAATACATCCGCAATGATGCTGCCAAAACCATCGTACCCGATATAACTACCGCCGAATTGGGGCTGACCTTACGTTATGCGCCGGGCGAGACCTTCGTCAATACAAAGCAACGCCGTCGTCCGGTATCGCTGGATGCTCCCATCTTCACCCTCTCCCACACTACCGGATTTAAAGGTGTTTTAGGAGGAGAATATAATTTCAACCTGACGGAGGCAAGTATCTGGAAGCGCTTCTGGCTCTCGTCCTGGGGTAAAGTAGATGTTACCTTAAAAGGAGGTGCACAATGGAATACCGTTCCGTTCCCATTACTTATTTTGCCAGCCGCCAACCTATCGTATATCACACAGAAAGAAACGTTCAACCTGATCAATAATATGGAGTTCCTCAACGACCGTTATGCATCGCTGGCACTCACATATGACATGAATGGTAAACTTTTCAACCGCATCCCGCTGATTAAGAAACTGAAGTGGAGAGAAGTATTCCGTTTCCGCGCTCTATACGGCAACCTGACAGATAAAAATAACCCGTTTAAGAGCAATAATCCGGAACTGTTTGATTTCCCGCAACGGGACGGCAGCTACACCAGCTATGTGATGGATCCGAAAGTACCTTACCTGGAAGCCAGTGTGGGCATTTACAACATCTTTAAATTGTTGCATATCGAATACGTACGCCGTCTGACTTACCTGAACCACCCGGGAATCAACAAACAAGGTATCCGGTTTATGATTCAGGTAGTATTCTGATCCGCCTATCTATCATTCACACTATAAAACCTCAATACGATGAATTTCACAGTACACACCTGCAATGGCATGAAGCTATGGTTGGTTTTTCTTATGTTAAGCAGTGCAATCCATGTTTGCCGGGCGGATTCCCCACGACAAACCATCAACTTCAACCGGGAATGGAAATATTGCCGGGGAGACTTCAAGAGTGCTTCCCGACCGGATTTTGACGACTCCGACTGGGAAAGGACGGGACTTCCCCACTCTTTCAGTACTCCATACTTCATGTCGAAAGATTTTTATGTAGGTTACGGATGGTACCGCAAAGCCTTTCCGATAAAGAAAGAAGTGCTTGGCAAAAGGAGCTTTCTTGAATTCGACGGTGTATTTCAGGAAGCAGAAGTTTTTGTGAACGGACATCGGGCAGGAACCCACCAAGGAGGATATACCGGATTTTCCATTGATATATCGAACTATCTGAAAGAAGGAAAAAACCAGATAGCGGTTCGGGTTAACAACTGCTGGCGACCTGACCTCGCTCCACGTGCAGGCGAACATGTATTCAGCGGAGGCATTTACAGGAACGTACGTTTAGTGATCAAAGAACCGACCTATATCGATTGGTATGGCACATTGGTCACCACACCGGACTTAGGAGAAAAAAAGGGAAAGTCAGGGAGCGTCCACATACGGACAGATGTATGCAATCGTTCCGGAAAAACAGAAACTTACCGACTTCTGACCACTGTTATCGATCCCCGAGGCAAAGAAGCGGCTTCTGTTTCTACATCACAATCATTGCCGGACAACGCAACCTACACATTTGAGCAGCAAACCCGCGAGATTCAGGCACCGGAGCTGTGGCATCCCGATCATCCTGCACTTTACAAGGTGGTCAGCTCGCTTTACCACGGAGAAAAATTGATAGACCGCTATGAAACGTCTTTCGGATTCCGCTGGTTTGAATGGACACCGGACCGGGGATTCTTCCTGAACGGGGAACATTATTATTTTAAGGGAGCCAATGTTCATCAGGATCATGCCGGATGGGGAGATGCCGTGACCGAAACCGGTATGCGAAGAGATATCCGTCTGGTAAAAGAAGCCGGCTTCAACCTGATACGAGGTTCGCATTACCCCCATTCACCGGCTTTCTCACAAGCATGCGATGAAATAGGTATGCTATTCTGGGCAGAGAATGCATTTTGGGGAATCGGAGGTCACAAAGGAGATGGCTACTGGAACGCAAGTGCATATCCCGTAAATGAAGCAGACAGGGCAGGATTTGAGAGCAGTGTAAAAGCCCAACTGAAAGAATTGATCCGCATCCACCGCAACCATCCTTCTATTGTTGTATGGAGTATGAGTAACGAACCGTTCTTTACCGCACCCGAAACGATCGACCCGATGCGCAAGTTACTGTCAGAAACCGTCAAACTCTCCAAGCAACTCGATCCAACCCGTCCGGCGGCCATTGGCGGTGCTCAACGTCCGTTGGGAGAGAAACGAATTGACAAGTTGGGTGATATAGCCGGATATAACGGTGACGGTAGCTACATCCCCGAGTTTCAGCAACCGGGCATACCGACGGTAGTTTCAGAGTATGGCAGCACGACAGCCGACCGTCCGGGAGAGTACGATCCGGGCTGGGGAGACTTGGCAAAGAATAATGCGCAAAATGGCTTTGCCTGGCGTAGCGGACAAGCCATCTGGTGCGCATTCGACCACGGGAGTATAGCCGGAAGTGCTCTTGGGAAAATGGGAATTATCGATTATTTCCGGATTCCCAAACGTGCCTGGTATTGGTACCGCAATGCCTACAAAGGGATTGCTCCGCCGAAGTGGCCAGAGGCAGGAACACCTGCACGCATTGCCCTGACAGCCGATCAAACGAACCAGATAAAGACAGACGGGACAGATGACGTTATGTTGTCGGTAACCATTCTGGATGCAGACGGTAAACCGGTCAACAATTCTCCGGCAGTCAGCCTCAACATCATATCCGGTCCGGGAGAGTTTCCTACCGGTACCTCGATCCTATTTGAAAAAGAGAGTGATATCCGTATTCTCGATGGAAAAGCCGCGATTGAATTCCGGTCATACTATGCCGGAGAAACCGTGATACGGGCTACCTCGCCGGGGCTCGAGCCTGCCGAGATCACACTCCGGTTCATCGGAAGCACTCCCTATACCGAAGCCTGTAAAGTGAAAGACCGACCTTATACACGTTTTGAGGTTCAGGATAAAACAGATAACCTGCAAACCTTCGGGCCCAATAATCCGACCTTCTGCAGTTCATCGGCCGACGGACACTCGTCCGCATTTGCTGCCGATGGAGATGGAGCCACCTATTGGCAAGCTGCCGGCAACGACCCGGAACGCTCCTGGACATTGGACACAGAGAAAGGTTTGTCCATACGCCACATCCGAATCGCATTTCCGGATACGGACCATTACCAATACAAAGTGGAGGCATCGATGGATAGAGAACACTGGACACTTATTCCGGATCAGACCAACTATAAACAAAACGAGAACATTCGGATGATCCAGGTTGTTCCGGGTATACAGGGACGTTTCATACGTATCAGTTTCATCGGAGAAAAAGCCGCTATCACAGATGTACAGGTGATGGGGACGGTGATCGACTAATAAACAGATTCATTACAAATAGATATGCAACCATTAGCGGAAAGGCTACGGCCAAAGACATTAGATGATTATATCGGTCAGAAACACCTTGTGGGACCGGGTGCTATCTTGCGCAAGATGATTGATGCAGGGCGTATCTCTTCATTTATCCTGTGGGGGCCTCCGGGAGTCGGTAAAACAACACTGGCCCAGATAATAGCCAATAAACTGGAAACCCCTTTTTATACACTGAGTGCCGTAACATCGGGCGTAAAAGACGTACGCGAAGTGATAGATCGCGCCAAAAGCAACAAATTCTTCACTCAGTCCAGCCCCATCTTGTTTATCGACGAAATACACCGATTCAGCAAATCTCAGCAGGACTCGTTGCTGGGAGCTGTCGAACACGGGACAGTTACTCTGATAGGTGCCACCACGGAGAACCCGTCTTTTGAGGTAATCCGTCCACTCCTCTCCCGTTGCCAGCTCTATACACTGAGGTCTCTGGAGAAAGAGGACCTGCTTGAATTGCTTCAACGTGCCATCACTACCGATACCGTACTGAAAGAACGTAAAATAGAACTGAAAGAAACCAGTGCCATACTTCGTTTTTCGGGAGGCGATGCCCGCAAGCTGCTGAATATACTGGAACTCGTAGTAGAGTCGGAAACGGAAGAGACCGTAGTTATCACTGACGATCTGGTAACCGAACGCTTACAGCAGAATCCGCTGGCTTATGATAAAGACGGCGAGATGCATTACGATATTATTTCGGCATTTATCAAATCGATCCGGGGCAGCGATCCCGACGGTGCCATTTACTGGCTGGCACGTATGGTAGAAGGAGGAGAAGACCCGGCATTCATTGCCAGACGTCTGGTCATCTCGGCTTCGGAAGACATTGGCCTGGCCAATCCGAATGCACTGCTATTGGCTAATGCCTGTTTTGACACGTTGATGAAAATAGGCTGGCCGGAAGGAAGAATCCCATTGGCGGAAACCACCATTTATCTGGCAACCAGCCCTAAAAGCAACTCAGCCTACAATGCTATCAACGATGCACTGGCATTGGTGCGTGAAACCGGTAACCTGCCTGTACCTCTGCACCTGCGCAATGCTCCCACCAAACTGATGAAGCAGTTAGGATATGGCCAGGAATATAAATATGCCCATAATTATGAAGGTAATTTCGTAAAACAGCAATTCCTGCCGGACGAAATCAAGAATAAGCAAATATGGCAGCCCCAACACAACCCGGCTGAACAGAAACATGCCGAACGAATGAAACAACTCTGGGGAAATGAAAAGAACTATTAAACATCTGTAATTGTTTTATTAGATAAAGAGTTATTAATTCAGTATTCAAGTACACAAACTTAATACTTAACACCTAATAATTTATGAAGATAGTAGTTTTAGACGGCTATGCCGCCAACCCCGGAGATCTGAACTGGGATGAATTGAGAACTTTAGGTGAGTGTGAAATCTATGATCGCACAGCCCCCGAAGAGGTGCTTACACATGCGAAGGACGCCGAGGCCATCCTTACCAACAAAGCCGTGATCACCGCAGAGCACATGGCCTCTTTGCCTAACCTGAAGTATATCGGCGTAATAGCCACCGGATATAACATTATTGATATTGCGGCAGCCAAAGAACGCGGTATTGTGGTTACCAACATCCCGGCTTACAGCACTCCATCCGTCGGACAGATGGTTTTTGCCCATATCCTGAATATCACTCAGCGAGTGCAACACTATGCAGACGAAGTGCGTGGAGGGCAGTGGACCCGGAATCAGGATTTTTGTTACTGGGATACCCCGCTTATAGAGCTGTTAGGAAAGAAAATCGGTCTTATCGGACTGGGACAGACCGGATATAATACAGCCCGTATCGCAATCGGGTTCGGAATGAAAGTGTGGGCCTATACCTCCAAGTCACGGCTTCAGTTGCCTCCCGAAATCAGAAAAGCGGAACTCGACCAGATTTTCCGTGAATGCGACATCGTCAGTCTGCATTGTCCGTTAACGGAATCAACCCGTGATCTGGTTAATGCCCGCCGCCTTGAACTGATGAAACCAAACGCCATCTTAATCAACACCAGTCGCGGCCCTTTGATCAATGAACAAGACCTGGCAGACGCCCTGAATAATTATAAGATTTATGCTGCCGGATTGGATGTACTCTCCACCGAGCCTCCACGTGCGGACAACCCATTGCTGACTGCCAGAAATTGCTATATCACCCCGCATATAGCCTGGGCTACTTCCGCCGCCCGTGAACGTCTGATGACCATTCTGGTTGACAACCTGAAAGCATACATCGGTGGAAAACCCATAAACAACGTAGCCAAATAAAGTCAGATATCAAAAAAGACAGGAATACTATCGGGATTCAAAATATATCCCGATAGTTTCTTCAACTCTTCTTCCGCATCCATCACTGCACAAGAATAACCGGCAACTGACATCATCGGCCAATCGTGCATCGTATTACCTACCACCAGAATCTCCCGCAAAGAGATTCCCAACCTCGAACATAGAGTCATCAGTCCATTCTTTTTTCCCGCCCTGCTGTCCACCACTGTCAGCAACCGGCCTTCCTGATACAGTTGATATGCCTCCCCCTCCAATCCGGCCGACAACCGAGTAGCTTCCCGGACAGTAGACGCAAGCACGGCATACTTAAAGATTTCCCCTTTCCAAGTATAACGAATGATCCGGCAACCGGGGAAATCAAGAGCCACAGGATGTTCAACCGGAACACATTCAACGGTATCTTCATAACACAGAAAGCCCCCATCGGCAAAAACCCCTCCCGAAAACAAGTCGAACACATCACCAAGCCGCTTCTTGGCGTGTGCCATCGGCAAGGCAGTACTCAGGTACAGAGGTAAGCGACCGGACATATATTTTAGTGCAGAAACGGTACGCCCCGGAATCCTCCCCTGCACATCTGTCAATGTACCGTCAATATCAAAGAATACAGCCCTGACCTTTTTCCTCTCCGGTATACGCCACAATGCCCCTTCTCCCATCATTCTTCTCAGAGGCGTATCCCGCAGATTGCTGAAAGCAATATAGCAATCGCATACTTTACGGAGACAAGAAGGCTGAAGGAGCGAAGCAGAATCATCGTAGAAATTCCCTGTCCGCACCCCACTTCTCGGGCAGGCATACATCCCCCCTTCCCGGTCAACAAACAGACTCTCTCTGCCTCCGGAACAATTATTCAAACATGCTTTTGCGTTCCGCCGATCATAATCGAACAGATTATCCATCTCGTTAAAAAAGCGGACATCTTCCTCCGAAAGCGGCTTCCGTAAACCTTGCATTGCGTTCACAAACAAGTAAACCGACGGATCCAGCAGCAGCCTCAACCTCCGGATCTGTTCCTTTGCCGAAGGATCACCAACCACTCCCGCACAGACCTCAATACCAGCCGCATGCAGTTTTTCTATTTTAGACGCAAAATCTGTGACATCCGCCATCTCAGGATGGTAGCTCCCCCAGAATTTGATTTTGGTGACATCTGCCCGAGCCTCTTCAACTTCATCCAGAAAACGGGAAACTGAAAAGGACAGGTTGGTCTGACAAGAAACCCCGGCCACATGGGGCATGGCAGCCAGACGAATGATACCTTCTCTGTAATACCGATGTATCATCGCTTCTCCATAAGGGATAATCAGAATACGCAACGCCCCATGCTTCCACTGACCGATACGTGAAATAAAACGGTGCAGCGCTTCCCGGTCACCGTCCGTATCGGCAGATGCGGATTTCCTGCCAAACGGACAATACGAACATGTATAATTGCAATATTCCAGACTGCCCCTATAATAGATATTCCGGATAGTACTCAAAGCCCCCATCGTGCAAAGTTGATCAAGGATATATATACTCGGACATCAGTCTCCTTACGGCAGGTGAAACAAAAGACTGGCCGATGTAATCGGAGTAGGCCATTCCTTCTTCCGTAAGAAGCAGAACCCGGTTTTTCTCTTCAATCCACCCCCGGTCTGTAAATTCCCGGAAGAGCGTTCTGTCCGGCTCCTTACCAAAACGTCGTTCATACTCCGCCGTGTCCAGCCCCCGATAATACATCAGGTTCTTTATAATAAACCTTATTTGTACCTCTTCCGCGGAAAGCAAATAACCATTGGTTACCGTCAAAAAATCAGCAGTCCGGATATAACGGTCTATCTCTCCGGCTATGGCTTCCTGCCGCACAGCGTATGGAGTGGCATAATGTAAATCTCCCAGATAGCTCCGTCCCCCGGAACCACAGGACAGCATGGTTTCATCGCCACAGGAGAACTCCAGTTCCACTGTTTTCCGTTTAACAAAGCGACGCATGGAAGTCTGCACAAATCCCTGCTCCACCAACAGTTCACGAGCTGACCTGTAAATAGCATAACACATGTCATCCGTTGAGCGTACATCGATACGTGTACCCGGCCGGACATAAAGAGGATAAATAAATAATTCGTCGGGGCGATAAGTAAGCGCAGTGGTAAGCGAGTGAATAAAGCTATCCACCGTCTGTCCCTCAATGCCATAAATCAGGTCGAGGTTCAACTGCGGGAAGTCCGCTTCCCGAATATTTTGAAGTGCATCGATCACGGTAGCAAGCACAGGCCTCCTTTTCAGTTTTTTCAACTCCGCATCATTGAAACTCTGTACACCCATGCTCAACCGTTCCACCCCCCTCGTCCGCAATTGCCGCAAAACTTTCTTGTCGGCATACTCCGGTGAAGTTTCGATGGAAGTGAATACCTCCGAAGGACGTACGCCGAACAGCTCGGCTATGCAAAACAGTTCATCCAACTGTTTTTCGTTCAGAATAAGCGGAGTACCTCCCCCAACTGCAAACGAAGTAAATTTCAGATCTTGTGCCGCCACGGACAACTGTTCTGCCTGACGGCGCATCGTACGGAGATATGCCGAGATACGCCCTCCATCACAGCTCTGCTGTGAAAACAGATTGCAATAACCGCACTTATGGGCACAGAAAGGGATATGAAAATATAGACTTGCCTGCCCCCCTGCCAACCGTTCAAAATAAGGGGCAAGAGAGACCGGAGGATTAAAAGTACGGTAAGCCGTCTTATGCGGATAACTGTACATATAGCTGATATATCGTGAAATCTGCTGCTGATCGTTCATTTTCTGAGAATAAAATGTTTATAAGGCACCGTATATACCTTCTCGTGGGAAATGCAGTGATACTCGTAACCGTCCTCACCATAACAGGTGCCATGATCGGACAAAGCAATGACCAATGTATCCGAACGTCTTCTGAAAGCCTCGAACAAGCGGGGCAACTGACTGTCAACGTATCGTAAAGCCGCAGCATGCGACTCTTTGTCGTCTTTCTTCTTACCCTCTACATAATGGCAGTTGGGATAATGGATGGCCGAGAAATTGATATACATGAATACTCTCCGGTCCGCCGGATACTTTTCCAGTTTACTGACAGCAAAGTCCACCTGATTGGCGGCACTGTTCTTATCCGTGCAGCCAAAAGCAGGCAGCCAGTAACTTTTATTGAAATAACCGGGAAATACCCTTCCGATGTCATTCCGTTTACTGAAAAAGCTGACTCCGCCGATACAGATGGTTTCATAACCGATATTGGACAGGCTCTGTACGAATGTAGCTTCTTTAAAAGCATAACTGCCCTCCGGAGGTATGCGCCCCGTGCCGGCCTGAAAAGGGAAAAAAAGCCACTTCCGGCTGCGCAACACATGGGGTTCGGCAGGTGAAGGCAAGAATCCGGCAAAAATGGCGAAATGCGAGGGATAGGTAAAATTGCCGGGAGCATGCCTCTTCTCCCAGCCACTGCCATAGCTATTCAGTACGGGAGTTCCCCCGGAAGCCTCTTCGACCACACTGACGTCATAGCGCAAGGTGTCGAAACAGAGCATCAGTATGTCATGCGTGCCCACAATTCCATTCATATCTATATCCGGTTTCCGGTCTTGCTTACCGGATGGCAGTTCATCTATTTCCATTGAAAAGTGATTCTATCGTTCTTATCTGATTGGTGTATATCTTATTCTCCGTAAACATATCCTGATAGATATGATCTCCCTGTCCGTTCACCTCTATAATATAAGGTGTATCCGTGTTCCGTGCAATCAGCACATCTATGCCTGCATACCGCAGTCCCAGAGCCCGCGTGGCGGCAATGCTCCGGCAAAAAAGCTCCTCACGGACGGAAGGTGCAAGCGAAAGCTCTCCGAACAGCCTTGCTTTGTTGTTCAGATGAAGATTGGTTATGGCACCTTTGCTACAACGTACCACGACATAGTCGACTTCATCTTCCCTACAGACAACACGCAAGTCATAATTCTCCCCTTCCAGTTTTTCTTTTACCATCCACTCTTCAAGGACAGCTCCGCATCGCATGACTTCTTCTGCCAGCACAGCAATCTCTTTCCGGTTTGTCAACCGGCAGATACGTTTTTCATTACAAGCATGATCTCCCGCCCAACGCATAGTCGTATAAGCCACCCATTCGTCCCGGCGATGATTGTATCTGACAGCCATTACCCCTCCGGCTCCGGAGCCATAGCGAGGTTTAAGAAACCCTCCCCTCTTCTGCCGGTAAAGCAGTTCGGCCAGTTCATCAAAAGTGCGTAGTGCCGCCGAGAGCAACGGGGTTGTTTTCAAGCTTGCCCCGGCCAGTTTCTGCTGAGTGCGGACCTTATCCAAAGCACAGAGAATTGCACTCGGCTCGTTCAGAATATGCACGCCCTCCGGTCTATCCACAGCGGCTAAGCGCCTCAACATTTCCCTGTAATCCCGGCAAAGCGAATTGTATTTCCGGAAGTCCGTTTCCTGAAACACCGGAGGTTCCAGCTTCACAACCGTATCACGATACTCCGGAAGAGTAGCCATCAACTCATCGTATGTGACAAAGCAGGTATCCGCCCCGAGGCTTCTACCCGCTTTGATAAAGTAGTCCGTACGTTTTGAAGTCGAATTACTGACAACACATATCTTCATTCATTTACTCCGTAATCATTGGGAAACTGTAATCATCATCATACTCTTGTGAGTCGGAAACGTCGATCTTCACCGGCAGTGCCTTCTGCAACTCCTTTTTCATCTCGTCACTCAGGTAATTGTATTTCATATTGATAAACTTCAAGTGGCTGATCTTGTCCACATGATCCAGCAACAGTTGTGCTCCCTTGTCTGTCAATACTCCGGCAGAGATATCCATCGTCTCCAGTTGCGGAAGAATATCCGATTCGAGGAACATCTCCACAACAGCATCTTGTTCTTCCGCATCGACAATGCCCAGCCATTTCAGTTTAGGAAAACGGTCTTTGGAGAAGAGAGGCTTGAATACAGCCAGATCACCCTCAAATCCGTAGTCTTCCACTCCTACATAAAGGACCAGCTTTTCAAGGTTAGAGAGGTCGGATCCCAGAATGTCCTCCACCACCGAATCGGGCAGGCCACCACTGATAATCTCAAGTGACTTCAGGTTAGGACGAGGTTTCTTGCCAATGCTCAGATTATTGGTGCCTTTAATCTTGAGATTGTTCAGCAAGGGCATCACGTCCAACACCGGACCTAAATCCACCTGCTCAATCCAGGAAATCTCCTGTTCTTCAGAATCCATGTCTCCCCAGAACAAGCCCTCAAGATGGGCAAACTTTTCCTTGTTCGCCACAATGCCGTCGGCAATAGCCGAGCAGTCCTCTCCGTCATACCCCCAACAGCCGATCGTGATCTGCCTGAGCGACGGCAGCTTTTTATCCTTCAATATCCTATCCATCAAGTTCACACCTTCTTCTGCCTCGTCATAGCTCAGCGCATACTTTTTAGCTTCCACCTTCATTTCCTTGGTAACCTCTTCCCGGGTTTCCACATATCCTTTCTTCGTCTTCTCCGCCACTAATTTGGCAGCGGCCTTTTCGGCCTCTTCGACCGACGAGAAATTCTTTACTTGTGTTTGTCCGTCTGTTCCCAACTTGCCATAGTTCACAACAACATCGGTTCCCCGAACATCGATGCTCCAGAACTTCTGAGACTTAAAGTCTTGAAATACAAATACTCGTTTCATAGTATGTCTGTTTAATTACTGATAAAAACAATGCTTATCCGCCTTCGTTTGTCAAGAGCAGATAAGCATCGCTACAAAAGTAATAAAATTCCGATATCCTGTACTTCTATCTGATAAAAATCTTAGTAGGCATGTCCGCCTTCGTCCATTTCCTTTGCATCGATCTTACGATTGTCGATGCTGCGCCAGGCGTAGAAGATGTAGGCGATGACAAACGGAACCAAGATAGAAACGTAAGCCATGGTTTTCAGCGTAAACTGGCTGGAACAACTGTTGGCAAGGGTGAGAGAGCTTTGTATATCCGTGTAAGACGGATAATAAGCTGTATTGTTATATCCGGCAGTAAGCAACAGTGCCAGGACGGTGAGTACCGTACCAATGCCGGCAAACCAGATCCCTTTATCGAATGTCTTCTTCAACATTGTTTTGCCAATGCCGAACAGCACCAGCACAACCCCTGCAAGGAATATAATCAGCACTACCGGCATTTCGATAAAGTTATTGAAATACTTATAAGGTTCCATATAGATCTCCTTTGTTTCCGGATTGACAGCATATCCGTCGGCCAACAAAGTGCGGATCACAAAAGTTAGGAAGAACACCAGAAACAGAGCTGTATTCGCAATCAACGAACGACGGCACTTGCCGACGAGTTCCTTATCGGCTATGTTATTGATGAAATAGAGAGCTCCCAGGATGCGTGCCAGAAAAAACACGGCCAGTCCCAGAATCACATTCCAGATATTGGTCAGCGCATCGAGCCCATGCCAGCCGTTGCCCCAATGGCTGATGACAGGCATAATCTCGTTCACCATATTGCCCTTATTGATATAAAAATCGGACCCTGTGAAGAAGGTAGCTACCGCACCTCCCAAGAGCAGAGGGCCGACCACACCGTTGATCACCAGAAAAGTCCGGTAAGTCTTCTTCCCGAGCAGGTTGCCCGCTTTGCTCTGAAATTCGTAGCTGACAGCCTGCAATACGAAGCTGAAAAGAATGATCATCCAAAGCCAATAGGCGCCGCCGAAACTGGTACTGTAGAACAGAGGAAATGAAGCAAAAAACGCGCCACCGAAAGTGACCAGTGTGGTAAACGTAAATTCCCACTTACGTCCGGTGGAATTTACCATCATCTTGCGATGCTCCTCCGTTTTACCCAAACAAAACAGCAGAGAGTTGCCACCCTGCACAAACAGCAAGAATACGAGTATAGCCCCGAGCAGTGAGACTACCAGCCACCAATATTGTTGTAGAAAAATGTATGTACCCATAGTTTAAATGATTAATGGTTCGTGATTAATGATTAGCCGCCGGTCCCTTCTTGATCTCCCGGACCATGATGCCGATTTCCGCAATCAGCATTACCGTAAACAGAATAAGGAATATGAAGAATGTGGCCTGTACAGAGCCTACATCCAACTTTGAGATGGCTGCCGACGTGGGCAGCATGTCCCGTATCGCCCAAGGCTGGCGACCACATTCGGCCACTACCCATCCTGCCTGTCCGGCAATGTAAGCAAACGGAATGGTCCATAGTCCGATGTATTGCATCCATCGCATTTGCGACAGGTCTTTCTTATAGACAAAGAAGAGAATCGCAATGAAGAACAGGATAAAGTATCCACCCAAGATCACCATCACGCGGAAAGCATAAAAGTTGAGCGGCACATTGGGAACCAATTGGTTCACATCCTTAATATACCCATAACCAAAATAGGCAACATTCTCTTTCAACGTGGCGGATGCCTGCTGCATAGCAGCCTCGTCACCGTCTTTTTTAGCCTCACGATAAGTGCCCAATGCAGTAATCGCTTTTTTACCCCGTTCTATTTTCTCGGCAGCCGAAAGCGCTTTCGTGCCGTCTTTCAGTTCGTATCCCCCCTCAATGATGTTTTTGATGCCCGGCACAAAAGCATCTGCTTTACGCTCGGCCAGGAAGGAGAGCATCTTTGGAATCTCTATACGGAACAAAAACGGATTCTGACCGTCGTCATAAGTCTTCTTATCAGGATTCAGCACCCCGACAGCTACCAGCCCGGCTCCGTTCTGTCCTTCGTAATATCCTTCTACCGCTGCCAGTTTCATCGGCTGTGTTTGCGCAACGGCATAACCGGAACCGTCGCCGGTCCACACCGTCAGCACCGAAGCTACCAACCCGAAGATGGCACCAATCTTAATGCTGGCTATGGCAAACTCCTTGTCTCTCTTCTTCAGCAAGAACCAGCAACTGATGCCTATCACGAAAACAGCTCCCAGCACCCAACTCGAGAGCACCGTGTGGCAAAATTTATTAACGGCGACAGGCGAAAAGGCAACTGCCATGAAATCGACCATCTCGTTGCGCACTGTATCGGGATTGAACTCCATACCTACCGGATGCTGCATCCAGGCATTGGCTACCAGAATCCACCAGGCGGAGATCGTAGCTCCCAGTCCTGTGAGCCAGGTAGAAGTCAGGTGGAAACCTTTGCTGACCTTATCCCACCCGAAAAACATGACGGCAATAAACGTGGCCTCCATAAAGAAAGCCAAAATGCCCTCGATGGCAAGCGGCGCGCCAAAAATATCACCTACAAACCAGGAATAGTTACTCCAGTTGGTTCCGAACTCAAACTCAAGGATCAGTCCCGTGGCTACACCTACGGCAAAGTTGATACCGAAAATCTTCATCCAAAACTTGGCTGTCCGTTTCCAGAACTCATTGCCTGTTTTATAATAAAGGGTTTCCATGATACCCATAACGACTGCCAAGCCGAGAGTGAGCGGCACAAAAATCCAATGGTACATGGCTGTCAGAGCAAATTGGGCTCTCGACCAGTCAATAAGTGAAGTGTCAATACTTTCAATCATATCATTAGTAGTTAGAGTTAAACTTCAGCCGTTTATTGCCCGCGTTGTATCAGTTCGCCTGCAACGTATTCTTCCTTGTCCTTATCGGTAGGCTGGCTGCTCAGAAAGTTAGGAAAGAAAAAGAGGCGGAGAATGAAGAACATGATGAAGAGTTTCACCAGTATAATCAGCCACAGGGTGCGGCCCAGAGTCATGCTTCGAAAACCTTCGACATAGAAGTTCCAGATATGGAGCAGTGTATTCTTCATAATACAGGGTAATTTTATAACATATCAAAATTAGTGTCTATACAAATAATAACAAAGATAATCTTAAAAATGTTGATGAAACAAGCAAAATAAACGGTTCTTACTCACCACAGAGGACACAGAACGACACAGAATCGAATCTAAGTTTCTGATTATTACAAAGATAGTCAGGCAGCCACTCTGATAAATCATAGGAATGGGATTGCCCACATTGGCACGGTCATCGTTCAGCGAAGTGGAGGGCACTTCGATTCCTTCCATCTCCCGTAAACCGAAATTGGTCTTCTGCAGCATTTCCACCAGGAAAGCAGGGGTTCCGCCGGTGAACCAATAGTCGCCAAACGAGTTTATCGTACTCGTCGATAAGCAGTTTTTCGAAACTTTGTATCCCTATCGGGAGTTTCCGCAACGGAATGGTTACGGGTGTATTCATGACTCTATTGTGTTTTTAGATACGTGCAAAGATAACATTTTACGACGGATACCCATCCGGGCACCCCCTCACCGACAGCCGGGCTACACCCCACCGACAGCCGGGCTACACCCCACCGACAGCCGGGCTACACCTCACCGACAGCCGGGCTACACCTCACCGACAGTCAGGGACCAGATCTCTGACAGCCGGAGGCCCTTATTTTCCGATCGCCACTTCTTCCGGACACTCCAAGCAAGTGAGGTAGACAAGAGATAGATCTGCAATCCTCCCGCCAATGCCTCGTACCGATAGGGATATGCCCGATACAGCATTGCCTGTCGATCCGCGTTTCGTCCATCCTTATCCGCCGGTCTGTCCGGAAGCCAAACAAAGATTGTATGTTCTCCCCAACAACGGCAGTGGTGGCAGCAATGGCGGCGGCAACAGGAACAAGCACGGAGGTTTCGCTTTTACTCTTTTCTGTTGTTTCTGTTGTTGTATTGTATTGTTCTGTATTGTTCTGTATTGTATTGTAGGTTTTTCTGGGTTTTTCTTCCTCAGCCACAGCAAGTTGCAAAGGTTCTTCCGCAACAGGTTCCGTAACCTCTTCCATCACTTCCGGAATCACATTATGCACAGTACGAGCCACCTTTGGCGGACGTCCTCCTTTCGCTCCATTACGACGGCTGCTTGCACATCTCCGGTCCATAGGTTCCATCACTCGGTCCAGATAAAAAGAATGAAACTCCGGCTCCTCTCCTTCACCAAAATCAAAAAGCCCGAAGTTGAGCAGCACATCTCTGAACAACTCAACAGTACCGTTATTGCAACGCGCCAACTGGCTCAATAAGGAAGGTCTGTAACACGTCGTATAGGCAGGCTGATGACGCAAGTAGATCAGAATTGCCATATAGGCTCCCACTCCTCCCGGTCCGAGAGCTTCTATCAAGTCTCCCACTTCCCGTGTGTTCAGGAAATCTTTCTCAAGAATAAAAAATTGTTTTCTTTCCATTTGTTTTTGAGTTTAATTCACCACGGAGGACACAGAGAACACAGAGAGTATCTTTCTCTTAAACATCTTAATAAACAAGAGATTAAAACTCTGTGTCCTCCGTGTACTCTGTGGTGAATCGTATTCATTTCTATACAGTTCATCGTTCTAAACGTTCCGGCTTACAAAAGTAAATATTTACCTTTTAAGAAGTGTGACCTGACAGGTCACACTTCTATCAAAGTTCCTGAAACACACCTCCTTTTTACCTGTGAGGGCAGTTACCGGTCACCGGGACATTTCCCACTCAGGAAATCTTAAAAAAGATTCTCTGTGGAACTCTGTGTCACTCCGTGGTAAACTTCATTCATCGATTATAGTTCATCTTTTATCGTTAAAACCTCCGCTCCCGTCTATCGCTTTTGCGCCTCTTTCTTATACGCTGTACCTTTGTTTCAGTAAAATCAAAGAACCAAGCGTATGACAAACGTAAAAAGAATCACCCTGATAGCCCTCTGCCTGGCAGCCACCCTGCCCGAAGGCGGATTGTGGGCGCAACAAACCGGAACCTCCGGGCAAATGCAGGCCAGCGACTCGGTGGCAATACCTGCCCGGTGGGACCTGCAAAGCTGCATCGATTATGCTTTGCAGCAAAACATCAGCATCCGTCGCAACAGAATCAACGCACAAAGCACACAGGTGGACGTGAAGACAGCCAAAGCGGCCCTCTTCCCCAGCCTTTCATTCTCCAGCAGCCAGAATCTGGTGAACCGCCCCTATCAAGAGTCGAGCAGCATCATCAGCGGATCGGAAGTGCTGAAGAGCAGCAACAAGACAACCTACAACGGAAACTACGGGCTGAATGCACAATGGACCGTATACAACGGCAGCAAACGCCTGAAGACCATCGAGCAGGAAAAACTCAACAACCGGGTGGCGGACCTCGACGTGGCTACTTCGGAGAATGACATCCGGCAGTCCATCGCCCAGACCTACATACAAATACTGTATGCGGCCGAGTCGGTGAAGGTGAACGAAAACACCCTGCAAGTATCCGAAGCCCAGCGGGACCGCGGCAAGCAACTGCTGGATGCGGGAAGCATCGCCCGGAGCGACTATGCCCAACTGGAAGCACAAGTCAGCACCGACCGCTATCAACTGGTCACGGCACAGGCCACGCTTCAGGATTATAAACTGCAACTGAAACAACTGCTCGAACTGGACGGCGAACAGGAGATGCAGATATATCTGCCTGTGCTGGGTGACGAAAATGTACTGTCGCCCCTGCCCACCAAAGCAGACGTGTTTCAGGCTGCCGTGGCCCTACGGCCGGAGATCGAGGCAAGCAAACTCAGTGTGGAGGCTTCGGAACTGGGCATCGGAATAGCCCGGTCGGGATATCTGCCCAGCGTCAGCCTGACAGCCGGAATAGGGACAAACCATACGAGCGGAAGCGACTTCACCTTCGGGGAACAGGTGAAAAACGGATGGAATAACTCCATCGGACTCAGCATCAGCGTACCTATCTTCAACAACCGGCAGACGAAAAGCGCCGTAGAAAAGGCCAAACTTCAGTATCAGACCAGCCAACTGACGCTGCTCGATGAACAGAAAACTCTGTATAAGACCATCGAAGGGTTGTGGCTCGATGCCAACAGCGCACAACAACGCTATGCGGCAGCTGTAGAAAAGTTGCGCAGCACGCAGACCAGCTATGAACTGATCAGCGAACAGTTTAATGCCGGCATGAAGAATACGGTAGAACTGCTTACGGAGAAGAACAATCTGCTGCAAGCACAGCAGGAGTTGCTACAGTCCAAATATATGGCCATTCTGAACACTCAACTGCTGAAGTTCTATCAGGGAGACGAGTTGACAGGACTCACCGCAGAGAACAAAAACATTTAATACGTATAAACGATATGAATAAGAAAAAGATCATCCTTATCGCCGCAGGCATCGTCGTACTGGCAGGCGGAGGGCTTTGGCTCTTCGGAAGCCCGACGGCCAAGCACAAAGTGACCTATACCACGGCGACCGTGAGCAAAGGCGAGATATCCGAATCGGTGACCGCCACAGGAACCATCGAACCGGTAACGGAAGTGGAAGTCGGTACACAGGTATCCGGAATCATCGACAAAATCTATGTGGACTATAATGCGGCAGTGACCAAAGGACAGTTGATTGCCGAGATGGACCGCGTGACGTTGCAGAGTGAACTCGCTTCACAACGCGCCACTTACAATGGAGCGAAAGCGGAATACGAATATCAGAAGAAGAACTATGAACGCAGCCGGGGACTGCACGAAAAGGCGCTGATCAGCGATACCGACTACGAGCAGTCGCTCTACAACTATGAAAAGGCAAAAAGCTCGTTCGAGAGCAGCCAGGCTTCGTTGGCCAAAGCGGAACGCAACCTGTCGTATGCCACCATCACTTCACCGATCGACGGCGTGGTCATCAGCCGCGATGTGGAAGAAGGACAGACCGTAGCTTCGGGATTTGAAACACCGACCCTATTCACCATTGCCGCCGACCTGACTCAGATGCAGGTTGTGGCCGATGTGGATGAAGCCGACATAGGCGGTGTGGAAGAAGGACAACGGGCTACATTCACCGTAGATGCCTACCCGAACGACGTATTCGAAGGAACGGTCACGCAAATCCGACTGGGAGACGCAAGCAGCACCAGCACGAGCAGTACGTCGACCACTGTAGTCACTTACGAAGTAGTGATCTCCGCCCACAATCCGGACTTGAAGTTGAAACCCCGCCTGACAGCCAATGTCACCATTTATACCCTGGACCGCAAAGACGTGCTCTCCGTGCCCGCACGCGCACTGCGCTTCACCCCGGAAAAGCCTCTGATAAGCGACAAGGATGTGGTAAAAGACTGTGAGGGCGAACATAAACTGTGGACACGTGAAGGAAATACATTCACGGCACATCCCGTACAGACAGGTATCACCAACGGTATCAATACCGAAATCACCGGAGGAGCCTCCGAAGGAATGGTAGTAGTGACCGAAGCAACCATCGGAAGCATGCCCGGTGGAAACGTAGCACCCGAAGCCGGACCGGACGGTGGCGGAGAGCAAAGCCCGTTCATGCCAAGCCACCCGGGCAGTAAGAAGAAAGGAAAATAAGTATGAGCAAAACAGTCATCGAACTTCAGAACATCAAACGCAACTTCCGGGTGGGAGACGAAACGGTACATGCGCTGCGCGGAGTTTCGTTCACCATCACCGAAGGGGAGTTTGTCACCATCATGGGTACTTCCGGTTCGGGAAAGTCGACGTTGCTAAACACGTTGGGTTGCCTCGACACACCCACCAGTGGAGAATATCTGCTGGACGGTATCTCGGTGCGTACCATGAGCAAGCCGCAACGCGCCGTATTGCGCAACCGCAAGATAGGCTTTGTCTTTCAGAGCTACAACCTGCTGCCGAAGACGACCGCCGTGGAGAATGTGGAGCTCCCGCTGATGTACAACTCGGGAGTCAGCGCCTCCGAACGGCGCCGGCGGGCCATCGAAGCCCTCCGCGCGGTAGGGTTGGGCGACCGGTTGGAACATAAATCCAACCAAATGTCCGGCGGACAAATGCAGCGTGTAGCCATCGCCCGCGCGTTGGTCAACAATCCGGCAGTCATCCTCGCGGATGAAGCGACGGGTAACCTCGATACACGCACCTCTTTTGAAATTCTGGTGCTGTTTCAGAAACTGCATGCCGAGGGGCGTACCATCATCTTTGTGACGCACAACCCGGAAATAGCCCAATACAGCAGCCGCAACATTGTGCTGCGCGATGGGCAGGTCAAGGATGATAGTGTCAACCCGAACATTCTTTCGGCAGCCGAGGCACTGGCCGCACTGCCTGTACAGGAAGAATAATACTGTGTAGAAATGAATACAACTCACCACAGATTACACGGATTCTCACAGATTAGTAATTTATTTTACTGAGAGTTAAACTAAAATATCTGTGTAATCTGTGGTGAACTCAAAACCATTACCATTATGAATGGAACCAATTTATTTAAAATAGCCCTGCGTGCCCTGAACAACAACAAGCTGCGCGCATTCCTTACGATGCTTGGAATCATTATCGGTGTGGCATCTGTCATCACCATGCTCGCCATCGGACAGGGATCAAAGAAAAGCATTCAGGCACAAATCTCCGAAATGGGCTCCAATATGATCATGATCCATCCGGGAGCAGATATGCGCGGAGGAGTCCGTCAGGACCCCAGTGCCATGCAGACACTGAAACTGACCGACTACGAATCATTGCGGGACGAAACCAGTTTTTTAGCTGCCGTCAGCCCGAATGTTTCCAGCTCCGGTCAACTGATAGCCGGTAACAATAACTATCCGTCATCCGTCAGTGGCGTGGGTACGGACTATCTGGAGATACGCCAGCTCTCGGTCGACAACGGCGAGATGTTCAGCGAAGCCGATATCCAGTCCAGCGCCAAGGTGTGCGTGATAGGAAAAACCATTGTAGACAATCTTTTCCCCGGTGGAGAAGACCCCGTGGGACGCATTGTCCGGTTCAATAAAATCCCGTTCCGCGTAGTGGGCGTACTGAAGTCCAAAGGCTACAACTCCATGGGTATGGACCAGGATGACATCGTACTGGCCCCCTACACCACCGTGATGAAGCGCCTGCTGGCACAGACCTATCTGCAAGGCATTTACGCTTCTGCCCTCACCGAGGATATGACGGACAATGCCACGGAAGAAATCACAGAACTCCTCCGCCGCAATCATAAACTCAAGGAAGGGGACGATGATGACTTCACCATCCGCAGCCAGCAGGAACTGAGCAGCATGCTCAACTCCACCACCGACCTGATGACCACCCTGCTTGCCTGCATCGCCGGCATCTCGCTTGTGGTAGGCGGAATCGGAATCATGAACATCATGTACGTCAGCGTCACCGAACGTACCCGGGAAATCGGCCTGCGCATGTCAGTCGGTGCACGGGGAATCGACATCCTGAGCCAATTCCTGATAGAAGCCATCCTGATCAGTATCACCGGCGGCCTTATCGGAGTAATCATCGGGTGTGGTGCCAGCTGGCTCGTGAAAAGCGTTGCCCATTGGCCCATCTTCATCCAGCCCTGGAGTGTATTCCTGTCGTTTGCTGTGTGCACCGTCACCGGGGTCTTCTTCGGATGGTATCCGGCCAAGAAAGCAGCCGACCTCGACCCGATCGAGGCAATCCGATACGAGTAATCTATCACAGAGGACACTGAGAACGTAAAGTAAAAAAAAGTATAAAGAACGACGAAAGCCCGATATTCTATCAGTAAAGCCTATGATGCTGATTGCTTTCATTGCCTATTATATATTCTTTATACATTATATATATAGTAAACTCTGTGTCCTCTGTGGTGATCCCCGTTTATCGTTCATTGTTCAAAACGTCCCAAACGTAAACTAAAATTAGTATCTTTGTCCCCATGAAACAGTCTCTGACATCAGCCCGCCGCCCTCTGGAAATACTGATACATATTATCAGCTGGGGGATCGTGTTCGGTTTCCCTTTCTTCTTTATCGATCGTGCGGGAAACAGCATCAATTGGAGTGCCTATCTGCGCCACTCTGCCGTACCCATCTCCTTTGTCACCGTATTCTATCTGAACTACTTCCTGCTGGTCCCCTTCCTCTTGTTCCGGGAACAGAAGAACAAGTACATCATCTATAACATCCTGCTGGTCTGCATAATCGGCCTCCTGCTGCACATCTGGCAAAGCCTGAATGCCCCGATCCCCCCCATAAAAAAACCTCACATGCCTCCCGGATGGATCTTCTTTGTACGGGACATCCTGAGCCTTATCTTCACCATCGGCCTGAGTGCCGCCATCCGCATGAGCGCCCGCTGGGGAGAAGCCGAAGCCGCCCGCCGCGAAGCGGAAAAAAGCCGCACCGAAGCCGAACTGAAAAACCTGCGCAATCAGCTCAACCCGCACTTCCTGCTCAATACGCTGAACAACATCTACGCACTGATTGCCTTCGACAGCGACAAAGCGCAGCAGGCTGTACAGGAGCTCAGCAAGCTGCTCCGCTATGTGCTTTATGACAACCAGCAGAACTACGTCCCCCTCTGCAAAGAGGTCGACTTTATCCGCAACTACATCGAACTAATGCGTATCCGCCTCTCTGGAAACGTAGAGGTCATTACGCAACTCGACATACAACCGGACAGCCAGACGAAGATCGCCCCGCTGATCTTCATCTCCCTTATTGAGAACGCCTTTAAACACGGCATCTCCCCTACCGAACCGAGCTTCATCCACATCCTTATCTCTGAGAATAAAGAAGAGATCCGGTGTGAAATACGCAACAGCTGCCATCCCAAAACCAATATGGATAAAAGCGGATCGGGCATCGGGCTCGAACAGGTGAGCAAGCGCCTCGAACTGTCTTACCCCGGACGCTACCGATGGGACAAAGCCATCTCTGAAGATGGCAAAGAATATATATCGAAATTATTAATATTTAATCATCCACAGCCGTGAAACTACATTGCGCCATAGTAGACGACGAGCCTCTGGCACTCAGCCTGCTGGAGAGTTACGTCAACAAAACCCCTTTCCTTGAACTGGCAGGAAAGTATTCCAGCGCTGTACAAGCCATGAAAGAACTTCCGGGACATCAGATTGACCTGCTGTTTTTGGATATCCAGATGCCGGAGCTTAACGGCCTGGAATTCTCTAAAATGGTAGATGCCCGTACCCGTATTGTCTTTACCACCGCCTTCGGTCAATACGCCATCGACGGATACCGGGTCAACGCACTGGACTACCTGCTCAAGCCCATCTCGTATGTCGACTTCCTGCAGGCGGCCAACAAGGCATTGCAGTGGTTCGAACTCGTTCAGAAACCCGAGGAAATAGACAGTATTTTCGTGAAGAGCGACTACAAACTGGTACAGGTAGAGCTCAAAAAGATATTGTACATAGAAGGCCTGAAGGACTATATCAAAATCTATACCGAAGATGCTCCCAAGCCCATCCTATCACTTATGAGTATGAAGTCCATGGAAGAGCTGCTTCCCCCCACCCGCTTTATACGTGTACACCGCTCTTTCATTGTCCAAAAGGACAAAATACGCATCATCGACCGCGGCCGCATCGTATTCGATAAGACCTACATCCCCGTCAGCGATAGCTACAAACAAGCTTTCCAAGCTTTCCTTGACGAACGAAGTTGAAAGGATTTGCAGCTGATTTATCGGTAAAATGTGAGCATTTGTCGATTATTATTTATATATAAACAAAAAAATCTCTATCTTTGTAACAAACAGAACGGAAGTTGTGAAACTTCCAAGAATAGAATAGTTTAGTTAAGTCTAGTTTAGTTTTTGTGTTGAAGGGCTTCTACCTCAGAGGAGGATTTAGAAGCCCTTTCTATTAATTGATTATCAATTACTTATAAACAAAATCAAACTATATTCATTTTCATTAGTACCTGTATTAGAGAGTTAAAAACGTCACTTTTGACGCTATTTTATTGCCGTTTTATTGCCGTTACATTGCCGTGGCAATAAAACAAAAACAAAAATAATCTAATTACAAAGAAATTATGGCTAATCTATTCATAACTATAGTGCCGACAAAAACCCAATACGTTAACTTGCACACAATTGATCAAAATGATCACCAAACCTATTACCGGCGAACGTAACCGCAAATTTGAAGATATAGTTGAAGAGTTCTTATCACAAATAGACGAGGAAGACCAGACAAAAACATACAAGCTCTACAAGTTAGCAGCAAATCGTTTTCTACAGTTTACTGGACCAAGCTCTCTAATGGAACATATAACTCCAGTCCGGATCAATAACTATCTCAATAGTTTGAAAAGAGAAAAACTGTCAGGAACAACTATCAATATCTACACAACTCTTTTAAAGGTCATAATCAACTACGCAATCAAAATGAGGTATGTAGAATACAAAGTAGATCCTTTCGTTACCGCTAAGATCCCATCTTCTCGGAAGAGAGATACATATATCACGGTCGAACAGCTAAAAAAGATCAGAGATATGGAGCCAAGAAAATACAACGAATCGGTAGTACGTAATATTTTCATGCTCACATACTATCTCGCAGGTATGAACCTCGTTGATATGCTCGCTTACGATTTCCGTACGGATGAAATAAACTATATAAGAACTAAGACCAGAAACACAAAAGACGGGGATCATATTACATCATTCACAATCCCGGAGGAAGCCAGACCTATCATCAAAAAATACATGAATAAGAATACCGGGCGAATAGTGTTCGGAAAGTACAAAACCTATGTATCATGCTATAATACACTTACACGGAAACTGGATACGCTAAAAAAATTGCCGATATCAAACATGACTTCACATTATATTCAGCACGAAAAAGTTTCGTCCAGCATGGATTTGATCTTGGTATCCCACTCAGTACTTTAGAGTACTGCATCGGACAATCAATGAAAGAAGACAGACCGATCTTCAATTACGTTACAATCATGAAAAAACACGCAGACAAAGCTATTAGGGAAATATTAGATAATCTAAAATAATACTGTATATTTGCAGAATCAAGATAATACGGACATAATTCGAATTATTTTGGTTTGACTTTAGTGAGGGGGTGGTTCCCCTCACTTTTTTTATGCCGGTACCGAACTTATTTCTAATTAATCAGTAATACATTATATACAACCTTTACAGTGTAGTTGAGTATATGTTATTGAGCGTGGAGAACTGTATAAGGCATTGTTTTTAGCGATGCCTCTATTCTTCTTCTGTCATCGTTCTAATCTGATACAGCCGATTAATCGCCGAGGCGTAAAACGGATCAGGATAATGATCGCGAACGCGGTACATCTGATTTAATGCCATAAAATATCTACTAATAAAAGTGGATATACATCTACAATGATAGGCAAAGAAATAAAACAGGATTCAAGTATAAAACCAGAATCCTGCAGTTTTTCATTTTCTACTCGTAGTCAATATTTTATTTGATAACGGCTTTACATTTTATTCTAAACACTTCATCATTAAGAGTCACTCCAGGAATAGTCACCTCTCTATCAACTACATCATCTGCTCTGCGAATTAAATCAGCATGGGGATTAACAGCAGCTTGAACAGCATTAAAATCGTTTGAATTAGTCATTTGAAGAATGACGCAACAGTCATCAGTTTCTTGCACAAGATCACAAGGAAGTGGATTTCCTCCTACAATTAAATTAAAATCAGGCATAATAATATTTGTTTCAAATTCTTCCTACTCTCTTTTCGGCTTTTCGGAACCCGCCTATAAATTAACTATCTCTGTAAGCTTACATTGCAAAGATATAGGGATAGAGGACCAAGAACAATTATAAATTTTAGATAGGTTGATTGATCTTTCACTGATGGGAAGATTTTTTTTGAACATCTTACCTTAAAAACTCAACGAATCAAATTTACCAAGCCTAAAAACAATTTATAAAGAAAACACCTCAAATATCTAAGTCGACAAATCAAATGCCGCAATGCTTTGTTAAGGTACAACTCAAATGAAATAGAATGATGAAAAGAAAACTTGAAATACATAAGATTGACGTATCCAGCAGTTTGCCGATCCCATACGCAGATGAAGGTATACGGGCTGGTTTCCCGTCACCGGCTCAAGACTATATGGAGCAAGCCATAGATCTGAACAAAGAGCTAATCAAACATCCTGCCGATACATTCTTTGGACGTGTAGTAGGCGATTCGATGCGGAATGAAGGCATAGAAGAAGGAGACATTCTGGTCATCGACAAATCACTGGAATTACAGGATGACGACCTTGCCGTGTGTTTTATTGATGGAAATTTTACTGTAAAGCGGGTACGAATTGAACCTAATGCCGTCTGGTTAATACCGGCGAATCCGAAATACTCCTTGATTAAAGTAACAAAGGAGAATGAATTTATCGTCTGGGGAATAGTGACCTATACAATAAAAAAGAACAGGAGAAAAAGATAATATTTGGACTAATGGACTACAATAACTTCTACGCAAGTTGCGAGAGAATGTTCAATCCGGCTTTAAATGTAAGCCTATCGTTGTTTTAAGTAATAACGACGGATGTGTTATTGCCAGAAGTAACGAAGCGAAAGCACAGGGAATAAAAATGGGGATTCCGGCATATCTATCAGATTAAAGATGATATTCAGAAATATGGTATATCCGTCTTTTCATCGAACTATACGCTATATGCCGACATGTCCTGACGCGTGATGTCCATACTGGCAGAACAAGTACGCTTATGTATCATTGGCACAGAAGAAAAGTGCATCAAGGCCCTGCAGCTTACTGAAATTGGTGATATATGGGGGATCGGTCGCCGGCAAGTTGCCAAGTTAGAAAAACAAGGGGTCAAAACAGCCTATGACTTTACCAAATTGCCCGGATCTTAAGTGCGTAAAAGCATCACTGCAGTCGGAGAAAGAACTTTTAGGCATTTCCTGTATTGATATAGAAACTTAAGCACCGAACAAAAAACAGATATGCACAAGTCGGCCATTCGACAAGATGGTAGAGGATATTGATACAATATCGGAAGCAATCGCTACCCATATTAAAAACCGTACTCAACTCAAAATACAAAAAGAAATTAATCTCTTAATATACACGAAATAGGATTAACGCTGATTTATTATAAAGACAGATATATTACATCAGCGCCCCCATTGAACTAAAGCTATATTATCTAAACTGATGATAGTATCCCCTCTTAAACAGAAAAAGGGTCCAGATAAATATTCTCAACCGGTCAAATGTCAGAGAACATACAAATGGACAGACCTTATTCGAAAAACTTGTAGGATTATGAAAAAGATCGAAAGTAGCCTAAAAGAGAATAGAAAACTACGAGAAGAGTTCTGTAGTTTTCTATTTATCTGTTAATAAAACCAATAAGGGTTAAATAAATGAATAATAATTGGAAACAGACCTTTAATTGTTATTCATGGTTATTACTTATTTAGTTAATGGATTAGCTAAAAAATACTTTGTAACTTTGCTTTTATTATAAAACTGCAAAATTTTATTATCATTTAGTTTATCAGGGTCTATTCCACCATCACGATATTTCGCATTTTCAGGTTTATGAAAGCCTAATAGATCTCGATCTGTATATGGCAGCAAATTATTACCTCTCAAATAGGTATGTAGTTGCCACATAAACTCAGTCCATCCTACTCCCCCTGAAGAATAAGTCATATTACTAGAATGCCCATATCCCATACAGTGCATGAATTCATGTGTAATTGACTCCCAGCCGCTAAAAGAGGCATAATGACCATAATAATTCCAGTGACTTACCCCCCATACACTTCCTCCGCCTAAACCTCCAACAGACGGTTTAGATCGTCCACAAACAAAGTTATGTGACTGTTTAAAACGTTTTTCTTCTGACAAATACTTTTCCGGTGTGAATTTAACACGATTATTATCATAAAGTTCACCCCCAAATACTTTACTAAAATTTCTCATTATAAAAGAATACTCGGGTGTAGTCATCATATAGGCATAGTTGGTGATGATAACAACCCACTCACGGGCATAGATAGCCCTTAACTCGCGCCACGAACCGTTTTCATAACCTGGCTTCCAATCATAATTTGAAAAGGAAACACCCCACTGTGCATCTATTTTAGAAAGCATTTTAAAATGCTTGTCATCACTGAGTAAACGAAATTTCATTTGTTTCTCGTTCAGGCTTGAAAGAGATAATGTATCTATACCGTCTCCATTTTTATATATGAAATTCCCATTTATTAACGAAGGCTTAAATTCAAACTGTGAAAATCCCGGTATAGAGTCTAAATAGGCAATAGGAATATACTGGGAGCCACCTTCCACATAGGCCTCAAGTGTGAGATTATAGACCGTCTTAGCGGAGTAACTAGTAATTGAAAGCAATTGATCGCTTGCTTTTCTAATTTGGAATAATTCATTAACTCTAAAAGAACGTTTACTCTTATCAGTTACAACTGAAGTAGACTCGTCAAGAGACAGTATTCTTCGAGCGTGTTCGGCCGGAATTTGACTATACGTAATTGTATCGATTTTGAAACTAATCATCAAATTACGGGTAGAAGAGATTGGAGGCCCTTGATCAATGTCCATTTCATCACAAGAAAGAACAGTACATGTCAGACTAAGCAATGAAAGGATCATAATACACTTAGAGAAATTTAAAATAATTTTCATACTCAATTGTTTTTTAAATAAATAATTAAAGATCTGTTTCCGGGATCCGAATATTCTAAAAAATTCACGTCCTTTATACCATAAAAACATTTGAAATGAAGATCATACTAAACCAAAAGACGTTAAATAAAAAAGATAAAAGATAAAAAATAAATAATTTTATCTACAATCTTAAATAAGATACAATGAAACAATATAGTAGCGAGGTCAGATATACGTAAAGAAGCTATTTCCAAAGCATCAGGACATGAAATAGGCTCTTCTGTAACATCTCATACTGATTTCAATAGACAGAAGGGTTCTTCTTCAAATTAGGTGGTAAGTTTTCTTTTACTCATGGAATCTAATTCAGTTTTCGGAAGTGTAAGCCCTCGTTTATAGTTGACAAAAAAGCAAGTATTCCGGCTTTCCCCCGAAGAGTCCATCCGCGAGGTGAAAAAGCGAATTTTAGGATAAACCATCTGAAAATGAATATCTTTAAAAAGTATGATTTCTATCTTCAAAAGCTTTGTTTTAACACAGAGTTAAAGCTTGTTCTTTGGATGTGAATAACA